>Ga0209006_10000876_pt1 | contig 27855 bp, 21 predicted proteins | sample JacPin_JW_Ref_O2_FD_188567 | JGI IMG/M metagenome (GOLD analysis project Ga0209006, IMG submission 188567) | Forest soil microbial communities from Algoma, Ontario, Canada - Jack Pine, Ontario site 1_JW_Ref_O2 (SPAdes) (version 2) | ecosystem: Environmental > Terrestrial > Soil > Boreal...
CTTCTGTTGAACCTGCCACGCGGCTACCTGTTTTTTCTTATTCACGCAGACGCGAATCAGCTCGGGTTCGGTCCAGGGGACATCGTGAAATCCGGTTTTAAGGAACGCGCTCTCGGGATTGCGGTTCCATTCGGCAGGGAAGAGCGCGATGACGTCGCTCTGCGTGACTGCCGGGGCGGGCTGCGGTGCGTTGCCCGTAACCGCGGCGAAGAGGGCCGCGGGAAGATCGTGGCCGGAGCCGAGCGCCAAGTGGCCGACTTGCGTGGTGCGCGGGTTGAGTTCGATCAAGTACGCGTTGCCGGTGGCGGCTTCAATCATGAAATCGAAACCGTTCATGCCCGAGAGATTCAGGCGGCGCGCCATTTTCGTGACTGCGGCGGACATTTCGGCGTTGTCGACGCAGCGCAGTGCGCTGGCCGGACCGGATGCGTGGACCTTGTTTAAGACTTCAAAATGATTTTCGGCGAGGACGGTGCCGTTCCAGCAGGCGACGAGGCTCGTGGCTTCGTGGCCGGCGATGAATTCCTGGGCGCTGACGACGGAGCGCTGGCGCAGAATTGATGGCCACACCCGTGTATGGTCGCCGTCGACTAGAGCGCGCTTCGCGGCTTGAGCAAACATTGGCGGCGCGTGCAATTTGTTAAACGCGCGTTCGGCGTCGGACATCGTGCGTACGACGCGAACGCCTTCGCCGCCGGAGCTGCAGTCGGATTTCAAAACGATCGGAAGGCCGACGTTCGTGGCCCATTTGCGCATTTCGTCGAGGGAAGCGACGACCGTCATTTTTGGAACACGTACGCCTTCGTTCGCAGCCATCTCGATGAAGGTGGCGCGTTCGTAGAGCATCGAGAAATTCGCGGGATCGCCGAGCGATCGGGCGAGAACGGCGCAGATCGGTGAGTTTGCCCCGGCGCGCTTCGCTTCGGCGGCGTAAAGCTGGTGGAGTTGAAAGGACGCGAGATCGTCGCAGGGAATCACGAGATCGGGCTTGGACGTCAGGATGCCGCGCGCGATCGAACGAGAAGGCGTCAGGCCGCCGTAGGGATGGGCGGTGCGCAGGGCGCTCGTCTTGGTGATCGGATGTCCGGCCGGGCAAACCGCATCGACGGCAAAGCCGGCTTGCGCCATGGCCATACCGAGCCTGGCGGTGGGCACCCATTTTGAGCTGGTGACGAGAAGGGCCGTGGGTTTCAAGGGTATCTCTATCTTTGGGCACACCTCCCAATCGACCGTCGAGCTGAGAGGGCACGCTGCTATCTGGAGTGCAATCACCCTGCCAGAGGAGGATTATTAGTAGCGCTAGTGCGGTTGCTGTTTCCGCTGTAAACCACTTGAAATGAATTATTTATGGATGTTAGCGCGTAGTGCGACAGGATGCTGAACAGGAGGTTGCAGGCGAACGCCTCAGGAGTGGTAATCCACTTCCACAATTTCCGAAGGATTCGTCCTGAGGTTTCGGCCCGGCTCTGATATCACCTAGGGTGCATACCGCCCGGGTGTTTTGCCCAGAGTGCGTAACTATCTGAAAACGGGGGGCATAACTGAAGTCGGTACATCACTCTTTGTCAAGAGAGCGCAATGCTATGTGAAATAAGGTAGTTACGCGCGCGTGAGTTTCGCTTTTGATTCGGCATTTCGGAAAGTGTGGAGGCGAAGTTTTCTACCCGTGCACGATAGCATGAAAACCTCCGTATGTCAATGAAAATGTGCTGTTTAGCGTTCGAATAGGGTGAAAACCATCGCAGCAGTCGCCAATTTCAGCCGCGTCAGCGGTTTGCGGGGAGTTTCGGCCCCAAAAGCGCAGCGGATGGCAGAACGCTAGTTGGCGACGACGCGGCAGTGTGTCCGGCCCAAGGTTGACGGGTCGCAGCGCGTGACTTAACGTCGAAAGACGTGTGATAAACGTGCGCGTTCCGGTGCTGACGACACCGATCGGCGCGAAAGCCGCGGTGCAAATCTTGGATAAGGCAGGGGCAGGCATGACGCCTAGTGATGGTTGGACGAAGACGTGGACGTTTTTTGAGGATGCGTGGCATGAGGGCAACGTAGGGATGTGGGGCCCGCGCACGCATGCGCTTTGGCTATGCTCAGTCGTATTTGATGGCGCGCGATATTTTGAGGGTGTGGCGCCCGATCTCGATCTGCATCTCGCGCGAGCGAATGATTCGGCGAAGAAACTTTATCTGAAGCCGGTGGTCTCTCCCGAGAGGTGGATTGAGCTGGCGAAAGAGGGAATCAAGAAATTCGACGGGCAGACGGCGCTGTATATCCGGCCGATGTATTGGGCGGAGCGGGAGAGCCCATGGATCCAGTCGCACGATCCGGAATCGACGCGCTGGTGCATGTCGATCTACGAAGCGCCGATGCGGCCGCCGAAGGGATTTTCGATCACGGTGTCGCCGTTTCGACGGCCGACGCTAGAGACGATGCCGGTGGACGCGAAAGCGGGCTGCTTGTATCCGAACAATGCGCGGTGTTTGTTTGAGGCGCAGTCGCGCGGTTTTGACAATGCGGTCGTGTGCGACATGCTCGGAAACGTGGCGGAGCTTGCGACCTCGAATATTTTTTATGGGAAGGGCGGTGTCGTTTACACACCGATCCCGAACGGGACATTTTTGGCGGGGATCACGCGGATGCGGACGATCAGCCTGTTGCGCGAGGCCGGCGTGAATGTCGTCGAGAAGACAGTGAAATATTCGGACCTCGAATCGGCCGACGAGATTTTTTCGACAGGGAATTATTCGAAGGTGGTGCCCATTATCAAGGTGGGCGAGCGGACGCTGGAGTTTGGGCCGCTGTACAAGAAAGCACGCGAGTTGTATTGGGAGTATGCGCACTCGAAGGGAACGATTTCGTAAGAAACGACGGTGTTTGGAAGTTGCAAGAGGCGAGGACGTCTCCCACTCGCGAGTTCGCGTTTCAGAAATTCAACTTTTCGTTGAGGTTCGGTTGCTGTGCCCACCAGCACTGTGATGATGGAACGTCTGAAGCCCATATGGGCTCGCGTGATGAATCGTGCGGCTACAGATGCAGAGCCGAGCGATAATTTTTTCACCCTGGGTGGAACGCCTGCGAAGGCGCGCGATTTGTTCGGCGAAATCGAGAAGGAATGCGGGCGAAAGTTGCCGGTGTTCACGCTGGTGCAGTCGCCGACGCTGGGGGAACTTGCCGAGCTGCTCGAAGGGTCGGACACGCCCGAATTCCCGACGATCTCGCTGTTGCGAGATGGATCCGAAGAGCCGGCGATTTTCGTGACGCACGGGCTCGGCAGCAGCGTGCTGGACCTCTATCAGATGGTGAAGCATCTCGATATTTCGAATCCCGTGTTTGGAATTCAAGCCAAGGGATCAGACTTGAAGTCGGAGCCGCTGCGCAGCGTGCCGGACATGGCGGACTACTACTCAGCGGCAATTCAGGAGACGCGGCCGCATGGGCCGTATTTTTTGGTGGGATATTCGTTCGGCGGCGTGGTGATGTTCGAAACGGCGCGGCGACTCACAGCGAAAGGCGAGCGCGTGGCTTTTCTCGGGATCGTTGAAGGCTATCCCTATCGAGAATTTTTGCCGACCGCGGAGAAGCTGCGTATCAAGGGCCAGCTGCTGAAGCGGCACGCGACGATTTTTTCGCGGATTCCCATGAGCAAAAAGATCGGTTACCTGACGAAGGGGGCGGCGCGTGAAGCGTATTCGAGTTGGGACGATCGGGGAAACCCGGGGAAGCGGCCGTCCAACGTGACATTTGCGGATGCTGACCGCAGGCGGCAGTCCGAGGAACTCGCGCTCAAGTCATACACGCCAGGATATTACGACGGGAAAATTCATTTTGTGCGTGCCGAGGAGAAAATCGCGTCGTTTCCGTCGTCGCCGCGCGGTGCGTGGGGAACGTTTGCGCGCGAGATTGTGACGGACGTCACGCCGGGCGATCATTTTCAGATTTTGTCGCGACACTACGAGGGGCTAGCGAAGATTTTGTCGCGTCGATTGAAGGAATCGTTGAGCGAAACTTCGTTGAATGAAAATCGGCGGAGGCCGCAGTGAACGGCGCGGAAAGTCTAGTTCGGTCGCTCGTGGCGGGTGGGATTGATACGTGCTTTACGAATCCAGGCACGTCGGAAATGCATATGGTGGCGGCGCTGGAGCGCACGCCGGAGATTCGGTGTTTGCTGACGTTGTTTGAAGGGGTGGCGACGGGAGCGGCGGATGGATACGCGCGCATGGCGGGTAAGCCGGCGTGTACGCTGCTGCATCTCGGGCCAGGGCTCGCGAACGGCGTGGCGAATTTGCATAACGCGCGACGAGCGCAGGTGCCGATCGTAAATGTGATCGGCGATCATGCGACATTTCATTTGCAGCATGATGCGCCGCTGACCTCGGACATCGAGGGGATCGCGAAGCCGGTGTCGGGTTGGGTGCGGACTTCGCGCTCGGCTGGCGACGTGGGGCGCGATGCGATCGAAGCGATCATCGCGGCGCGGAAGGCTCCGGGACAGATTGCGACGCATATCGTGACGGCGGATGCGGCTTGGAGCGAAGGCGGAGTTGTTGCGTCGACACCGAATTTTCCGCGAGCGGCGATGCCTGCTGGTGCGACGATCGAGCGAGCGGCAGCTATATTGCGCGGCGGCGAGCGCACGGCGATTTTGCTGGCGCACGATGCGTCATACGGCGTGGGCCTGGCCGCGGCGGGACGAATTGCGGCGGCGAGCGGCGCGAAATTGCTGGTGCCTTATCCATTTACGCGGCTCGAACGCGGGGCGGGACGCGCGGTTGTTGAGCGCATTCCATATATTTTCGAACAAGCGGCGGAGTTGCTGAAAGAATTTCGGCGGTTGATTTTGGTCGGCGCGCGCGTGCCGTATTCGTATTTTGCGCATCCGCAAAAGAAGGCTTCGCCGGTTGCGGATGGATGCGAAGTTTTCACGCTGGCACGCGAGAACGAAGATTGCGCGGGCGCGCTGGAGGCGTTGGCGGAGGCGTTGGGATCGAGGAATGCGACTGATGCGGGACTCGCGGAGGCTTCGCGGCCTGCGCCGCCGTGTGGCGCGGTGAATCCGCAAAATATTTCGCAGGCGATTGGAGCGCTACTGCCAGAAGACGCGATTGTGATCGAGGAGTCGATGACTTCGGGTCGTGGGTTGATCCCGGCGACGCGCGGTTGTCCACCGCATGATTTTTTGGCGAATACGGGAGGATCGATCGGAATCGCGATGCCGCTGGCGGTTGGCGCGGCGGCGGCTTGCCCGGATCGGCGCGTGTTGTGTTTGTCGGCGGACGGGAGCGGGATGTATACCGCGCAGGCGTTGTGGACGATGGCGCGCGCCGGAATGAACGTGACGACGGTAATTTTCGCGAATCGCGAGTATGGAGTGTTGAAGCGGGAGTATGGAAGTTTTGGATTGGGCGAGCCGGGACCGCGCGTGCGCGACATGTTTGAGATAGGGCGGCCGGATATTGATTGGGTGGCGCTAGCGAAGGGCATGGGAGTGCCGGGCACGCGGCCCGAATCGATGGAGGAGTTTGCCGCGGCGCTGCGCGAGGGATTTTCCACGGACGGGCCGAGGTTGATCGAGGCGCGATTTTAGCTGGCTGGCACGACTTGTGTGTAGTCGTAGTCGAACTGCTGGAGATTGAGGCTTTGGCCTTCTGCAGTTAACGCCGCAGCGTAGCCTGCGTGCGGGTAGAGCGAGACGAGCGTCCAATTCGACGCGTCTTCGGCGGTGAGGCGCTCGGGCACGCCGGGCGACAGCGTGACGTCGAAACTGTCGAGCGGCAAATGCAGGCCTTCGCCGCGAGCCTTGATGTAACTTTCCTTGCGAGTCCAGCAGGTATAGAAGCCTTCGTCGCGCTGTTCGGGCGGGAGGGCGCGGAGCTCTTCGAGCTCGCTTTGGGAAAAAAAGCGGCGGGCGATGTCTTCCCAATTTTCCATGGGGCGGATGAACTCGACGTCGACGCCCAGGCGGCGATCGGCAGAGAAGGCAAGCAGCGCGAGGCTGCGCGTGTGCGACACGTTGAAATGGACGGGCGGATCGCCGGCAGTTGGAGTCGGATCTGTCTGCGCGAGGCCGGGTTTGCCGCGTTCGGCGTAGTGAAACCGGATTTTGTCGGGCGAAGTGGCGAGGTATTGGCCGAGGAGTTGGCGGAGGACAGCGCGCGTGGTGACGTAGGCGTTGCGATCGCGATGGAAGGCAAAGCGGTTGGCTCGGGCATGCTCGTCGGGGGAGAGTGTGGATTCCCAGGCGATTGGCGGGAGGCACTGGGGATTGTGAGCGAGGCGCCAGATGTGGATTTGGCCCGGTGCGAGGCCTTGGAGCGGCTGCGGGGGGCGTAGCCAGTTGGAGGGGGCGGGCACGGGCGGCATTCTATGCCAAATGGGGCTTGGATGGGTCAACCGTCGATGCCCGGTTGGCGAGGGAAAAGCATTTCCCGTATGGTGCTGTCTTGGCGGGATTTCCTCCGGTGGCCCCCGGCTAAGTCTAGTGATATCAGTTGGATATAAGAAGAGGAGGTGGCCTCTGGGTTGCACCTACTATGACGGGGAAGAGTCTTGCCCGTGATGTCCCCCAGTGCGACGATTTGTAGCTTATTGATAATAAAGCGCTTAATTTGAGCTTGAGGGCTCCGGTTTATGGCAGAAATGGCAATTTCTACGGTCGTGGCTGGCGGGGTTACCGCCGGGGACGAGACGACGCAGCGCCTGCTGGCGATGTGGCGCGAGCTGCTCGGGCTCGATTCGGTCGGACCGGACGACAACTATTTTGATTTGGGTGGCGATTCGGCGTTGGCGGTTCACCTGTTTGCGCGGATCGAGAAGGAATTTGGCGTCAAGCTGCCGCTGGCGACGCTGTTCGAGGCGCAGACGGTTTCGGAACTCACCGAGGTGTTGCGCAGCAAGGCGCAGCCCGCGGGATGGTCGCCGCTGGTCACCGTGCAATCGAACGGATCGCGGGCGAATTTCTTTTGCGTTCACGGCGCGGGCGGCAACGTTTTTATTTATCGCGATCTGGCGAAGCTGCTTGGGCCGGACCAGCCGTTTTACGGATTGCAGAGCCGTGGGCTCGATGGCAAAGAAGAATTGCAGTCGAGCGTTGCGGACATGGCGCGTGTTTATGTCGAGGCCGTACAGCGCATGCAGCCGCACGGGCCGTATTTTCTCGGCGGATATTGCATGGGCGGCACGGTCGCGTATGAAATGGCACAGCAATTGAGCGCGAAGGGCGAACAGGTTGGAATGGTGGCCCTTTTCGATACGGCGGACTGGTCGCAGGTCGCGATGTATTCGAAATCCGCGCGCGCTGCGTATCAGGTGCAGCGCCTGTTGTTTCACTTGCGGAACTTCATGCTGTTGGGTGCGACGGACAAAGCGAAATTTTTCCGTGAGAAGTGGAAAGTGCTCGAGAGCCGCACGACGATCTGGAAGGGCGCCATCGCGGGCATGCTTAAGCGCGAAGGGAAGAGGGAATCGGAGTCGGCATTGCTCGCGCGGGTTTGGGAGAACAACGATCGATGCTCGGCGGATTACAAGCCGAAGCCTTTGAACGCGCCGATCGTGCATTTTCGGCCGAAGGATCAGTACGTGGTGTTTCGCAAGTCGGCCGCGAGTTTTTCGCGGCTGGCGATGAAGGGCGAGAAGGTCGTCGGGTTGCAGGTTTATCCCGCGGGCATGCTGCTTGAGCCGTTCGTGCAGGAGTTGGCGAAGTCGCTGCGGCGATCGTTGGACGATGCAGGAGCGGATCGCGCCCGAGTTTAGTTTCTGAACTTCGAGCAGTTGCGATTTGACCTGAAGATTGGAACCAGGCGCCAGTCTTCGAACGAGGATAACGATCCACTAGACGCAGCGGAAGAAATTCCGAAACGCGGATCGATTGTGGTGTTGTTTGTCGGGAAAAGTGCGAGAGAAAATTCCTCAGCTGGATGCGCTGCGCGGAATCGCGATTCTGCTGGTCATCGCGCACAACGCGACACTGCATTACGGCACGGCGTCGTACCTACACCCGTTGTTCGATCGCGGGTGGATGGGCGTCGATCTGTTTTTTGTGCTGTCGGGATTTTTGATCAGCGGAATCCTGCTGGACACGAAAGAAACCCCCAATTACTTCAAGAATTTTTACGCGCGGCGCGTCTTGCGCATCTGGCCGCTCTATTACTGCCTCCTGCCGTTGATGTTTGTGGTCCTGCCGCGCGTGAGCGCAGCGCAAGGCGTCACGATTTTTGCGAAATCGTCGCCGTGGTGGGCGTATCCGCTATTCATGCAGAATTTCTTGCTGCCACTTTCGACGGATGCGGCTGGGCCGCTAGGAGTCACGTGGTCGCTGGCGATCGAAGAGCAGTTTTACCTCGTGTGGCCGATCATCGTGAGGTTTCTTTCGAGGCGGCAGGTGGCGGTTCTGGCGTTTGCAGGGATCGTGGTTTCACCTGTGTTGCGGTATTTTCTGGCGGCGCACCACATTCACATCTACGCCAATTTCTTTTGCCGCCTCGATGGGTTGATGCTGGGCGCGTTTCTGGCGGCGCTGGTGCGGTCGAAAAACTTTGTGCGCGAGCGGTATGTTGGGCTGGCACTGGCAGTGTTGGCGGTAACGGCGCCGCTGGCCGTGATCATGGATCTCAGACACGCGGAGTGGATTGTGTTTACGTTCACTAGCTTGGCGGCCGGCGCGATCGTTTATCTGGCGATGTTTTGGCAGCAGAGGTGGTTTCAGTGGCCGCTGGCCAACCGGTTTTTGCTATTTACGGGGACAATCAGCTACGGATTGTTTCTGCTGCACAAGATTGCGTTTGCGGGCGTGGATGGCCTGCATGTGAACTCCGTGAAGCATCCTTTGGTGACGCTGGGTGTGATTTTACTCGGGAGCTATGTGCTCGCACTCACGTCGTGGAATGTCCTTGAACAGCCGTTCCTGAGATGGAAGCGTTTCTTTGAGTTGCGACGGCGCGCGAAGATTACGGTCGTGAGCAGTGGCGACATTGGTGCTGCGGCACAGGTCGGGCAGGCGTCGTAGCGTCGCGTTTCAGAAACAGCGCACGAGTTCACTGTCATAAGTGATCTCGTTCTGTCGTAACATTTTTTCAAGATCACATTCTTAGGAATCATCGGATGACGGAACAACAAAATCTCGTTCGGGACATTTCGGACACCGCACTTTGGGTTGCGTGCTTTCGCGCGCGCGAAACGCAGCGTCCCGACGGACTGTTTCGCGATCCCTACGCGGAGAAACTCGCGGGCCCGAAAGGGTACGAGATCGCGGCGAAGCTGCCTGACGGAGATAAACACGAGTGGGCTTGGGTCGCGCGGACATATTTGTTCGACGAATTCATGGCGCGTGAGATCCGCGAAGGCGCGGACCTGGTGATCAATCTTGCGGCTGGGCTTGATTCGCGGCCGTATCGGATGGATGTGTCTCCGAATTTGCGCTGGGTCGAAGTCGATTTGCCTCAGTTGGTGGCATACAAAGAAGAAGTCTTGGCGAATGACAAGCCGAAGTGCAAGCTTGAACGGATTTCGCTGGATTTGAGCGATCGCGATGCGCGGCGAAAATTATTCGCGAAGTGGAACAGTGAAGCGAAGAGAATCGCTGTGATGACGGAAGGGCTACTGATTTATTTTACGCCGGAAGAAGTCGCATCGTTTGCGCGCGACCTCGCGGACGGCGAGCATTTTGTGAGCTGGGTGATCGACCTGGCGTCACCATTTCAGCTGAAGCTGATGCAGTCGAACATGGGGAAGCAGCTCGATCAGGCGGGAGCTCCGTTTAAGTTTGGACCGGCGGAGGGCGCCGAATTTTTTCGGCCGTGTGGTTGGTTGCCAAAGGATGTGCAGGGATTTTTGAAGACGGCGGCGAAGTTCAATCGCGCGCCGGCGGAGTTGCTGTCGCTATTGCCGGAGCCGAAGGGGCCGATGACACGGTATCCGTGGACGGGGATCGCCCGATTGCAGAAGCAATAGTGTTGGATTGAGTTTTTCAGAGAGATTGCTGCAAGGCAGGAACGCGCGAGCGTAATGCTGAGTGCCTTGCGTTCGTGCGTTTTGTTTTTGGGGTCTTGGGTTACAGGGCGAGAGGAGCGGCACTCGATGTGTTCGCGGTGCTTGCTGGCGTGGACGCCGTCGCGACGTAGCCCGACTTGCTGACCGAAAGAATATCGAGCCAGTTGCGATAGATGCCGACAGCGGCGTCGTGCCACGTGTTTTTCAACGTCTCCGCCACGGCGGCTTCGGGGAAGACGTCGATCAAGTCTTCCAGGCGATTTGCTTCGGCGTTCCGACGGAATTCGTTCAACAATTTCGAGGCCTCGCAGTCGAAATATCCGCGTGGCTCGGTCGGATACGTTTCGCGCTCGCGCGTCAGATGGCGGCGAACGTCGCGGCGAAATTCCTTGAGCAGCGTACGCGTGAAATATTCGGGATGCCCCTGGAAGTGAACGAAAAGGCTGCGCTGCCGGCGTTTGACGAAAAGGTTCACGCCGGCGTCAGGAGATTTGTCGAGAATTTCGTAGCCGCGCGCGACGAGCGCGTAGTCGCGCACCTCGTTCCAGCGCGAATGAGGAAAACGCGACGGGGTTGCCGCGCCGGCGATCAGCGGATGTTCTGCGTTTCTCTTGAACTCGAACACGCCGAATTGTTTGTCGCCGAGCGGATTGCGCTCGATGTTGTCGCTGTGAAGCACGCTGGCGTGCGCGGCGAGGCACGAAAGAATCGTCGAGGTCGTGCCGGTTTCGGCCCAGTCGAAAACCTGTGTCAGCGAGCGCCAGTAGGGCTCGTCGCGCATATTGCGGTGCTTCGGCTCGGTGCCGGTGATGATTGCGCCGTCGAATTTCGCGCCAAGAAGTTTTGAAATGGGGGAATAGTGTCCCGCAATGTGAGCCCGTGCGCGCTCTCCGCGGATGACTTCGGCGAGCGAAAACATCGTCACAAAAACGGGGAGGTCGCCCGCCGCCTCATCCAGCAAGTCGAAGAACTGCACTTCGGTGTCTTCGAGCGCAGGGTCGGGCATGTTGTTGATGAGCGCGATCCGCAATCCTTCGCTCGCATCGCCGCAGAAAGAGCCGCCGCACAGCGACGCGCCTTTCCTCTCGGCCCACCGAGGAGGAACCCGATCTCCTGTCATCACTAGGGGCATCTAAACTCCAGAAAGCTCAAACCACGAAATTCGACTGCGCCGTGGGCGCCGGCAACATCGACTACGCCTTCGCAGCCGCCGCGAGCGCCTGCTCGAGGTCCGCGAGAATGTCGTCGATGTGTTCGATCCCGACGCTCAGCCGAATCATCTCCGGCTTCACTCCGACTTTCGCCTGCTCTTCCGGCGTGAGCTGCCGATGCGTCGTCGAAGCCGGATGGCACGTCAGCGACTTCGAGTCGCCCATATTCACCATGCGCTTGAACAAATGGAACGCGTCGAAACATTTGCGGCTCGACTCGAATCCGCCTTTGACGCCGAACGTCAGCAGCGACACGGCGTTGTCGCCCAAATATTTTTTCGCCATCGGATAGAGCGGGCTGTCGGAAAATCCCGCGTAGCTCACCCATTCGACCATCTTGTGATCGCGCAAAAATTCAGCGACGCGACGTGCGTTGGTGACATGACGCTCGACGCGCAACGCCATCGTCTCGAGTCCCTGCAGCAGCAAAAACGCGTTGAATGGCGCCAGCGAAGCGCCGGTATTCCGCTGGCCAACCGTGCGGCAGCGCGCCACGTACGCCGCTTCCTTGAAATGTTCGGTGTAAACGAGATCGTGGTAGCAGGGCTCCGGCTTGGTCAGCATGTACCAGCGATCCGGATTCGCCGCCCACGGAAACTTGCCGCTGTCGACGATCAATCCGCCGATCGTCGTCCCGTGGCCACCCATAAACTTCGTTGCCGAGTGCACGATGATGTCAGCGCCATACTCGATCGGTCGCAGCAAAACCGGCGTCGCAACAGTGTTGTCCACGATCAGCGGAACACCATGTTTGTGCGCAACGCGCGCCAATCCTTCGACATCCGCAACATTGCCCGCAGGGTTTCCGACGCTTTCGCAATAAACCGCGCGGGTATTCTCGTCGATCATCTTCTCGACGTCTTCCGGTTTGTCGCTCGCCGCGAATCGCCCGCCGATGCCGCGCTTGGGCAAAAGATGTTGAATCAGCGTGTAGGTGGCGCCGTAAAGCTGGGGCGTCGCCACGACGTTCGTGCCGGCTTCGGCGATATTCATGATCGAATATTCAATCGCGGCCATTCCCGAGCTGACGCCGAGAGCTTCGACGCCGCCTTCGAGAGCCGCAACGCGCTTTTCCAACACGGCGTTGGTCGGATTTCCGATGCGCGTGTAGATATTTCCGACGACTTGGTTGTTAAAGAGCGCCGCGCCATGTTCCGCGCTGTCGAATTCAAACGCGACGGTCTGATAAATCGGCACCGCCACCGCTTTCGTGGTGGGGTCGCCGTCGTATCCGACGTGCAGCGCGATGGTTTCTGGTTTCATGCGTGATTTTTCGCAGTGACCGCGAGAACTACTCTTCGGCCGGAACCGCTTTTGGCGCTCTGACGGCGACGCGCTTGCCTGCCGTCGCCTTCACCAAACATTTGGCGAGGTGGCGCGCCGTGAAGCTTGCTCCGAACGCGAACCGCATCATTGGGCCGAATGTATTGGCGGCAGACACGCCGGCAAAATACAGTCCAGGCACCGACGACTCGAAAGTGCTTGAAAGAATCGGTGTGCGATTCAGATCTTTGATCTGGCGATTCAGCTCAGGGCTCAGGAATTTCAACCGGTCGAGGTCGACATGGTAGCCGGTCGCAGCGACCAAGTGGTCGGCGGCGTACTCGCGCGTGCCGCCTTGCGCAAGGCGAACCCGCAGGTGCACGCGGCCGTTTTTCACTTCGGCATGCTCGATCCCTGCGCCAAGCTGAACCTGCACTTTGCCGTCGATGCGCTCTTTCGTGAACCACGTCCCCGATGGGCCAAGGTGACGCCGCACGATTTCCACGCGAAGTGAAGCTGGCAAGAGGCGGAACAATGTCGGGAACGTGCAGAACGTCGCTGAGCGCAGGCCAGGTCCAAGTCCCGATTTCGGATGGCGAATGCGCTTCCAGAGCGAGCGCTTTTTGCCGATCTGCGGCGCGCTGTGAAAGTTCATTTCTTTCTGACGCGCGATCAGCTGCACCTGCGCGCCGCCTTCATGCAGTTCAGCGGCGAGGTCTGTGGCCGACGAGCCGCCGCCAACCACGATTACCGATTTGCCGTTAAATCTCTCGGCTTCGATGTGGCGGAAGCTGTGCGACACAAATTCGGAGGGCAGAGCCGCAAGCACTTCGGGCATCCACGCATAGTGCGTGATCCCGATCGCGAGGATGACGCGGCGCGCGGTGAGCTCTTCGCCGTCCTCAAGGCGCAGGCGGAAGCCATCGTTGGTGCGCTCAATGTTTGAGACGAATTTTTCTTCCAGCTCAGGAACCAGACGATCCCGGAACGTCAGGCCGTACTGCGTAAAAATGTCGAGCTTCACCGGCATCTGCGTTTCGGCGTACTCGAAGCCGCGCTCGGCGCAGAACTTTTTCAGCGTGAGTGCGCCATTCGGATCGGAAATGTTGGAGGCAAAGCCATCGGACTTCAGGCTCATGCTCTTGGGCATGTGCAACAGCCAGCTCTCCATGGGGCGACCGAAAATGCGGAATGGAATGCCTTTGCCACGAAGGTGGGCGGCGATGGAGAGGCCGTAGGGGCCGGCGCCGACGATAGCGATCTCAGTCATGAGAGGGAACCGCTCCTTTAGGAGTGGGACAGACACACGAGGCCGTCCCGGTACTAGGTATGAGCACGTAGAATGCCGGATATCAAATACTAAGCGCTTTAGAATCAGTGTTTTATATTGAGGCGGGTGGAAAAAAGAGAAGAAGTTGTCCCTTTGGGATAAGGTCTTACCCTGCCAAGGGAAATTTTGGGTAAAGTCCAGACCTCTACGCCGCCATTGTGACGCTAAGTTATTGATAAATAGGGCTTTGAAAGGCTATTGGGCTGTACGACTTAACCTAGGCTAGACCGAGGCCAGGGCGGCTTTCAGTTGGTCGCGCCACTCCGGGAGCTGGAGGTGGTAGCTCTGGGTCAGTCGCTCGTTGGAGAGGACGGAATACGCCGGACGGTGGGCCGGGGTGGGGTAGTCGGCGGTCGAAATCGGCGTAATTCGCTTGGTCACGATGGTTCGGCCGCCGAGCGCGGCATTGAGCCAAGGATTGGCGCCGGGAAGCTTCGCAGCTTCTTGCACGATGGCGCTGGCGAAGGCGTGCCAGTTCGTCGTTCCGCCGGCGGTCACGTGGAACGTGCCGGTCGGTGGCGTATCTCCGGCGGCCGCAGCCGCGTGGCGTTCCACCATGGACGACGTCGCTCGCGCGATTTCGTGGGCCCACGTCGGAGCACCGATCTGATCGCTCACGATGCGCAGTTCTTCACGTTGCGATGCCAGCCTCAGAATCGTCAGCAGGAAATTCTTGCCTCGCGTCGCGTAGACCCACGCGGTTCGCAGAATCAAGTGCCGACAGCCGGAATCGCGAATCGCGTTTTCGCCGTCGAGCTTCGTCTGGCCGTAAACGTTGAGCGGATTTGTCGGGTCATCCTCGGCGTAAGGGGAATCCTTCGAGCCGTCGAAGACATAGTCGGTCGAGTAGTGGACGAGAAGTGCGTTCAATTCAGTCGCTGCCGCCGCCATGGCCGCAGGAGCCTCTGCGTTAATCGCGCGAGCTTTCTCTGGTTCTTTTTCAGCGAGATCGACGGCCGTGTACGCCGCGGCGTTCACAATGATTTGTGGATGGGTGTCGTGAATGATTCGCGCCACGTCGCTCGACCGCGTGAGATCGAACGCCGCTCGATCGGGAACGACGACTTCTCCGGCGCGAGGAAGTATGCCCGCCAATTCGTGCCCGACTTGGCCACTGCTGCCGATCAACAGGATTCGAGGCTTCATTTAGGAAGAGTAGCGGGGAAGGAGTTCACGCGGCATCTCGGAAAGTTTACTGTAGCGAGCGTCTTTCTCTGAAACGAGCGGCTTGTCGATGCCCCACGCGATGTTCAATTCCGGGTCGTTCCAGATGATGCCGTGCTCGTCCTTCGGTGCATAAAAGTCGTTGCACTTGTAAAGGAACTGCGCCGATTCGCTCAGCGTAAGGAAGCCATGAGCGAAGCCCGCGGGCACGTAGATCATGTTGCACTGGTCGGCGGAAAGAACGACGCTCGTCCACTTGCCGAAGGTCGGCGAACCGACACGGATATCGACGGCCACGTCGAGAACTTCGCCCTCGATGACGCGACAGAGTTTTGCCTGCGCATGAGGAAGCTGGTAGTGCAAGCCACGGAGGGTGCCGCGACTCGAGCGCGAATGATTGTCCTGAATGAACTCGTCGGCAATGCCGAGTTCGCGAAACTTGTCGCGGTGATAGGTTTCCATGAAGAAACCGCGCGGATCGCGAAATACTTTGGGACGCAGTTCAACTACGCCGGGCAGAGCTGTAAGGACTGTTTCCATTTTCAGCGGCGAGAGCCGCGGCCTGAATCGGCGATCGCGTGCAGCGACGAATCGCGATTTTCGTAATACTTCTGATAGTAGTTCATGTAATCGCCGCCGCGAACGCCGGCCATCCACGCGGTGTTGGCACGATACCAATCGATCGTCTGACGGAAGCCGTCTTCCAGCGTAATGAGCGGTTTCCAGCTCAGCTCGCGCTCCGCCTTGTCGCACTTCAACGCGTAGCGGCGGTCGTGGCCTGGGCGATCCTTCACGTAAGAGAGCAGCGTCTCCGGCTTGCCGATGAGGCGAAGCAACTGGCGCGCAATCGTCAGGTTTTCGACGATGTCCGAGCCGCCGAGATTGTATACCTCGCCGATGCGGCCGCGTTCGAGAACCGCGAGCACGCCTTTGCAATTGTCTTCGACGTGCAGCCAGTCGCGCTCTTGTTTCCCGTCGCCGTAGATCGGCAACGCCTTGTTGTCGAGCGCGTTCGTGATCATTAAAGGCAGAAATTTCTCGGGGAACTGATACGGCCCGTAGTTGTTCGACGAGCGCGTGATCAAAGCAGGGAAGCCGTAGGTGCGAACGTACGATTTAACGAGTAAGTCGGACGACGCTTTCGACGATGAATACGGGCTGCTCGGCTGAATCGGGCTGTTCTCATCGGCGAATTTGCCGGGCTCGATGTCGCCATAAACTTCATCCGTCGAGATGTGCAGAAAGCGCGAGATGTTTTGCTTGCGCGCGACCTGGAGCAGGATGAACGTGCCTTTGACGTTGGTCTCGATCGAAGCTGCCGGTTCATAAATGCTGCGATCCACGTGGGATTCTGCCGCGAAGTGCACGATGGCATCGCAGCCCTGCATTGCCGCTTCCACAGCGGCTGCATCGCAGATATCGCCCTTGATAAAGCTGTAGCGCGGATTGTCCGCAACCGATTCGAGGTTCGCGAGATTCCCGGCGTAGGTCAGCTTGTCGAAATTGACGACGGAATAGCCTTTGCCGGAGCCCAGCACAACCCGAATAAAATTGGAGCCGATGAATCCGGCGCCGCCCGTGACTAGAATTTTCATCGCTTGCTTCCCTGACGATTTGAGGTTGTAGACATCATGTTATTCGCGCCGGTTTCGGCGACGAGGGTGTTGGCGCGGAGGAGCGACTCGAATTGACCTGCGTCGGTCCACCAGCCTTCGAGAATTTCGTATGTCAGCTTGTTTTCTTCGATGTAGAAATTGTTGACGTCGGTGATTTCGAGCTCGCCGCGGCCGGAGGGCTTGAGGCGGCGGATCTTCTGAAAGACAGTCGCATCGTATAGATAAATTCCAACCACGGCGTAGTTCGATTTCGGATTCTTCGGCTTTTCCTCAATGCCGAGGACCTTTTCGCCCTTGATTTCGGCGACGCCAAAGCGTTGCGCATCCTCGACTTTCTTCAGGAGGATTTTCGCGCCTTCTTTCTGTTTCTTAAAATTCTCAACAGCGTCGCAAATGTTGTTTTCGATGATGTTGTCGCCCAGGATGACGCAGATCGGTTCACCCGCGGCGAAGAACTCCGCCAACCCAAGAGCCTCGGCAATACCGCCTTCGCCCTCTTGATAGGTGTAATTGATATGTTTCAGGCCAAATTCGCGGCCGTTGCCGAGCAGGCGCAGAAAGTCGCCGGCGTTCTTGCCACCCGTAACAAGCAAAATCTCTTCGATGCCCGCGTTCACCAGGGTCTGGATCGGGTAGTAGACCATAGGCTTGTCGTAAATCGGCAGGAGATGCTTATTCGTGACGCGGGTGAGTGGATTCAGTCTGCTGCCGGTTCCGCCCGCTAGAACAACGCCTTTCATTTCTCCTCCATTCGGTACAACCCTGGTCGCGCCTCTGGTTACACACACTTCAAGCTCTTCAAATTATTGCGGTTGGGGTCCACAGGTAGCAAGTGGCTAGTGGAGTCAGGATGCTGGCCCCGTACCGAGTATCAGAATGGGCACCGAGCGCCCTTGAAAATCACTTCGGATGCAGTCCTGTTGGGAGCTTGCCGTAGGAATGTTCGGGGCTGGAACACGCGCCGGATTTTGTCGCCGAGGGCCGAAATTCGGTCTGTTATTTTAAGAATTATGACTTCAGGCAGTCCGCCCCAGCTCAGCCTGGTCATTGCCGCCTATAACGATTGGTTGGCGCTGGAAAAGTGCCTGGTGAGCGTGGCGAACCAGCGTAACGCGCCCGCGTTTGAAGTAGTCGTCATCGATGACGGCAGCGGGACCGAGGCGCCGGCGGGGATTACCGGTTGGCGTGGGCAATTGTGGCTGCGGGTGGTTCGGCAGGCGCACTCAGGCATTGCGACCGCGCGGAACCGCGGTGTGCAAGAGGCGTACGGCGGCGTTGTGCTGTTCACCGATTGCGATTGCTTGCTCGATCCGGATTGTCTAGGTGAACTCGCACGGGCGGCCGAGCAATTTCCCGGTGATGCGACTTTCCAGTTGCGGCTTACTGCGGATACTCGATCGACTGTTGGCCGCGCCGAGGCGCTCCAGCATTTTGCGGTGCAGCAGGGTCGGCTCGATGCTGCTGGTCGGTTGATGTACCTGAATACTTCGGGATTTGCGATTCGCCGCGACGCGGCGCTTGCTTTTGGGCAACTATTCGATCCGTTGGCGCGACGCGGCGAAGATACCTTGCTTTTGTCGCAACTAATGAAACGCGGACAGATGCCGCATTACCTTCCTAGCGCTGCGATTGAACATGCGGTGCGACTCTCGCTGGGCCGCTACATGTGGGTCGGGCTCGGCGTCGGATACAAAGAAGGATATGCCTACGCAAAGATTGCGAACAACGCGGAGAAGCTCGATCCCGGAACATCGCAGCGATGGGAGCAGCTCAAACGGCTGCATCGCATTGCGAAGGAGAAGTCGCTGGGCACGGGAGCATTCCTGGTCGTTTTTGTGCGGCAGGTTCTGCGGCTGTTTGGTCTGAAGTTCTATCGTTTGTTCAGCTGATATTTGGTTCTTGTTGTCGGTCGAGCTGAAAGTCGATTGCTTAGCGAAAACGAATCAGACGGAGATTCATGGCGGAAGTGAACGCGACGGAAATTCTGGAAAAGCTGCCGAAGAATATTCGCGGCGTTGTGGCGGAGTCGGCCCGCGCGAACGGTGAGCGTATCGCGCTCACGGAAACATCCGGAAGCTGGAGCTACGGCGAACTCGATGCGAGGATCACGGAAACGCAAGCCTGGCTTGCTGGATTGGGTGTTCGCGCGGGCGATCGCGTGATGATCGTATCGGAAAATTGTCGCGCGTTCGTTGGGTTGCTTCTCGCTGTCGCCGGAATGGACGCTTGGGCCGTGCCAGTGAACGCGAAGCTTTCGCCGCAGGAAATCGACGCGATTCGCGATCACTGTGGCGCGCGCAGGTTGATCTATACGATCACAGTCTCGCGCGCCGCAAGGGATCACGCGAAGCGACACGAGGCTGCGATCGTCGAAGCGGGAAAGCTGGGATCGATCGCCGTCGGTTCGCTGAATGAAAGTGTTGTGCCGGAGCCGCTCGATCCGAATGTGAACGAGCGCGTCGCGGCGATGATCTATACCTCCGGCACGACAGGATTGCCGAAGGGCGTGATGCTCACGCATCGGAATCTTTTGTATCTCGCGGGAGTGTCGGCGGCGATTCGTTCGCTCACGCCGGACGATCGTTTGTATGGCGTGCTGCCCATGACGCACGCGGTGGGATTGTCGGTGGTGCTGCTTGGCGCGCTGCTGAGCGGCGCGCGATTGTATCTGACGGCGCGATTCGATCCCGTCGCTGCGCTGAAATCGCTGGAGCAAGACGCACTGACGATCGTGCTCGGCGGGCCTGCGATGTTTTCGCTGCTGCTGGACTACACAAAAATGAAAGGGATGACGTCGCTGCGATTTCCCGCGCTGCGCGTGATTTCCTCTTCCGGTGCGCCGCTGACAGAAACCGTAAAAGCGGAAACCGAAAAACTTTTTGGACTCGTATTGCACAACGGATACGGCGTCACCGAATGCTCACCAACGATCGCGCAAGCTCGGCTCGATGAACCGCGCGCGGATTTGTCCGTCGGAAAAATCCTGCCTGGGATGGAAGTTGCGCTGATCGGCTCCGACGGCAATCCCGTTGCGGCCGGCGAAATCGGCGAGCTGCGCGTGAAGGGGCCGAATGTGATGAAGGGCTACTACCATGCGCCGGAAGACACGGCGGCGGTGTTGAGCGCGGACGGCTGGTTCAACACGAAGGATTTGGCGCGACTCGAGGGTGGCCACCTCTTCATTGTGGGGCGGGCGAAAGAGTTGATCGTGCGGTTTGGGTTCAATGTGTATCCGGCGGAAGTTGAGGCGGTGATGTCGGCGTTGCCGGGGGTGGCGCGAGTCGCGGTCATTGGTCGCGCGATCGAGGCGACTCAGGGCGGCGAGGATGTCATTGCGTTTGTTGAACTTACGAAGGACTCGATGGTTCGCGTCGAAGACCTCAATGATCACGCCAGCAAGAATTTATCGCCGTATAAAAGGCCGACGCAGTTTGTGATGTTGGAGTCGATGCCGGTGACGCCGACTGGGAAGCCGATGAAGGGCGAGTTGGCGAAGATGCTTACCTCGTGAAGTTTCGGGAGCGATAGCGCATTCAGTTTCAACCGCCGATTGCTCGCCTGATCGCGAAAGTAGGCGAAACCCTCCCCCCCACTATTCTGCGTAAGAGTGTGATTCCATGGGAGATATGTCCGGAAATCGCATAAGAGTTTGATTCTAAAGGGGTAAGGTTCACTGGTGGCGGGCGAATTTGTTGTAGGGATTGGACTTAGCCAGGCCGGTTTCGCGCCCAAAGATGGGCGATCGAACTCAGTAAGTGAGCGCGCCGGACTTTTTACGGGAGCCTAAGCCGTTTTTGGCGTTTGATTGGGGGGCGTCGGCGGCTGGCATAGGGCCGCTGAAGCCGTAGGAGGCATTCCCGTGTCCATTGCCGTTCATCGAGTCAGCGAACGGCGATTGCGCCGGGTGGTGGGCGGGCTTGCCTGACGGGAACGAGAGGCGCGGCTTGTTGTTCACCAGGAAGTCGACAAGGTCGAGGTAGCCTGCGCGGTTGGCGTCCCAGGTAAATTTCTTCACGAATTCGAGGGAGTTTTCTACCTGATGGCGGCGGAGATCCGGGTTCTTCGCCATTCGGAGCATGGCGTCGGCGAGGCTCGCCTCGTCGTTTGCCTTGAAGAACGTAACGAGGGAGTCGTCGAAGTAATAGCTGTCGATCGTCGTGTTGGGAACGATGAGAGGGACGCCGACGGTCATGAATTCGAGAGTTTTGGTGCTGAAGGCTTCGTCGCCGAAGGCGTTACTGCGCTTGGGGACGACGCCGAGATCGGCGCCGGCGATGACGCTGGAAACCTGCTCGAGAGGAACGATACCTTTCAGGAAGACGCGATCCTGCAGACTGAGTTCGCCGATCAAGGATCGGAGATATTCCAACTGCTCACCGGCGCCGTAGATATGAAATTCGGCTTCGGGAATCTGATCCTTAACGCGCGAGAACGCGCGAACGGCGAGATCGAGACCCTGGTGGTAGTTGAGGGTGCCGGGGTACAGCATGACGAATTTGCCGTCGTTGCGCGGAGCACCGCTTTTCTGCTGGAAGAGCGCCGAATCGGGATAGTTCAGAAAGGTGGTGCACTTGGAATCCGGCACGGAGCGGGCAACGAGGCGATCGCCCCAGATATGATTTGCTGCGATGACGTGATCCGCGAAGCGCGTCGAAAGCCGCTCGATGGTGAGAAGAATCTTGAACGCCAGCGAATCGCGCGTGCTGTTGAACTTGCTGACGTAAAACTCCGGCATGATGTCGTGAATATCGAGAATGACCTTGGCGCCACCGAGCTTCGCGAATAGAGCAGCGAACACCTCGAAGTCCGGAACGGAGTGGACGTGAATGAGGTCATAGCGCTCTTTCAGGTGGCTCTTGGTGAGGAAGGCCATGGAGCGTAGAAAGAACTGGATCAAGCGCCAGACGTGGGTGAATTTGCCCTTTTCGTTGATCTGGCGGGGTTGGATGCGATGGACGCGGACACCGCTGATGACTTCAAAAGCGGGCAATCCCTCACGCCGCAGCGAGACCGCTTCGACATAATCGCCACGCTTGGCCAAGGCTTCGGCGTATCGCCTGACGCGATTGTCGGTTTCATAGAACGCATACGCCACCATGCAGATTTTCATGGGTTTCCGGAGCAGCAGAGGGTTTACTGGCCTCCTCGTGGGCACAGGGTCGAGGTGGATACTTCTTTCGGAATTATAGTTTGTGGGCACTGTGGGGACTTCCTTTGTATCGGCGTGGCTTGTTCAAACGATACCGATAGATGTTGAAAACACTAGTGGAACTGGTAGACACGGCGACGACGATGCAATGAAGCAACGATGTAACGAAGTGACGACAGAAAAAGCGGCATGTGCGAGATGCGCTGTTGACGATGGCGCTTGAAGTTGACGCCGGGCGGGGCGAGCCCCGCCCCTACAAAGACTGAGAGCGACTCACATCTTGGCCGGGGATACGCTAACCGACGGAGCGAACTTGAGCGACTGCGGGCTCCAAGGAGTATTTGAGGTGCGCGCCGTCGATCGTGGCGTAGGCGACGCGGGCTCGGTCGGCATTCGGTCCTTCGATCGTCCAACCGTCGGACGATTTCACGAGGCGCATCGCGCGGCGGTCGCGCCACCACTGAGCGGCCTGATAGGGAAGCGGAATCCAGTAGTTGCGCTCGTGGCGCAAAGCATCGAGATAAGCGAGCAGATCGGTGTACACCTTTTGCGCGCGGTCGTCCTGGAGATAGTCGGGGTGGCTGATGAAGGTCATCAGCCCATTGCGACCGCCGACCAAATCGATCTGCCGTTTCCACACATCGATCGAATAATTCTCCATGATGTGGAAGAGCGAATAATCCTGCGTCATCGTGAGCGGAAGCTCGACGATGTCGCCGATGAAATACGGCATGACCGTGCAGCAACCGCCGCGCTGAGGCTCGAGATGCGCGACGTTGGGCACCGACATGTCGTAGGAGAGATTCAGCTCGGACATCCAGTCCTGATTGCGATACATCGCGCCGGCGCGGAAGCCCAGCGCCTTGAACTCGGAGATGTAACGATTGATTTTCGAAGCCCGGCGCAAAAATTCTGCGCGCTCCTTAAACAGCGAGCCATCGTGGTTGAGGTCGTGGACGTTGACTTCAAATCCGCGAGAGCGGATGGAATCCAGGAACGCCGGCTCGACGGGATAGCGCACCTCGGGAATGACCTGGAACGACGACTTGATGTGATGCGCGTCGTCCATGTCCATCAAGCGTGAGCAGAACGCCTTCCCAGCCGGCGCTTCGATGTCGTGAGTCATGAGGACGCAAGCAGAAGCGCCTTCGGGCCAGAACCAGATGAACGGCATTTGCGTGACGCCGTTGGCGAGCATGCGCTCGCGCAGAAATTGCTCGTGAAGATCGTCGATCGTGAAGTCGACCGGCCACTTCGGGAACGGCAGATCCTGCCACCCGCGAAGATACATGCGCTGAAAGTGGCGGCGCACGCCGACCGGAAGAATCTCGCGAACGGCGTAATAACCGATGCGAGCGATCTGTTTCGGCAGCGACTTTTTGCCCGCGCAGTTGGTGTGCGAGACGTAGCGCTCCGAACGAATACTGTCGATCAAATCTGGCGGATTGAACGGAAATGGCTGTCCACCGGCATTGTCTTGGCGCGTATTGACTTCGGGCAGAGGCTGATCGAGAGACGGCGAAGGAACCTGCCCAGAAATTTTTCCGAAACAAGTGGCGTTGGCAAAGCGGAAAAATCCCGTCCGACCATCGCCGTTGGAATAGGCGAAAGAGAAGCGAGGGTCGTCGGGAAGCCGAAAATATTCCGCGAGTTGTTTGTCCACTTTCGGTGACCTGGCAAAGCGAATCTGGTCTATAGGTAGCAACTGGCCCGCCAAAATGGGAAGGCGAGCTAACCTATGTGTTTATAGAGGATTGCGCCGATACGATTGAGGATCGGCTGGGGCAGCACACCCAGCAGGCGGTTGGAAGACGTCACCTTCCAATTACCGAAGCCACGGCGGCGTGAACGGGATGGGTCGGATTGAAGGCGCCAATACGTCAGGCGCGTAGGCTCGCCGGCCCAGTTGGATTTGAAGCGGACCAGTCCGGGGTTATCGATCGCGGATCGTCCCAAATCGAGCACCTCAGCGCCGTCGCGGCAGGCGTCCTGAATGGTCTGCCAGAGCAGCAAGCAAGTGGCGTTCATGCTTTTGAAGCGAAGATCGGAACAACTGTATTTGTAGCAGATGTGGCCGAAAGCTTTGAGGTTAAGAACGGCCGCTACGGGACGCTTGCCTTTGTACGCGACGCGAATGTCGATGCCACCTTCGCCCATGCAGCGGACGAGATTTTCGAACCATGCGTAAGGCTGCGGCGGGAGGCCCTGGCGACGGCGCGTGATCGCCATGAGATCGAAGAAATCGCGGATCAGTTTGGGCGAGCGGCCGACTTCGCAGATCAGGCCGAGCCGCTCTGCTCGACGGATGCGGTATTGGACCGAAGATTTGTGAAATTGGCGAAAGAGCGCATCGGCGGAAGCATCGAGCTGCAAACGATGCAGCAGGTATTCGTCGCAGCGCCGAAAGCCCGAGGCCTGGAGCACATCGTCGAAAGAATTGTCGATCGGGCGAATTTCAACGTAATTCCAACCTTCGGCCGAGAGGAGCGGCTTCAGATCGGCGAGCAGAGACTGGACTTCGGCGGGACTAGAGACGAGCGGGGAGCAGTGATCGGAGAAGGGCAGCGAGATGAGGCGATTGCCGGTGAGCCAACTGCGGACGCGCGACAGGACGATGCCTGACGCGTCGGAGAGTGCGGGTCGATCGCCGCGAAATACGAATGATTCGTAATCGTAAGTGTCGCGAAGGGCCTGAAGCCAGCCAGAGGAATGGAATACCGACGCGCGTGGATGGTGCGCACGCGCGCGCGAGCCGTCAGAAATGGCTGACCTGCGATCTTGAGAGTCGATCGTGTGTTCCGTCGAAGAAGCTTGCTGGCTCCATTCTACCGAGATTGGAAGTGCGTCGTTCACGGGGAAGAGTAAATTCAGGACTGAGTTTGCTGACGAAGGTACGGCGAGATGGCGTCGCCGAGCGTTGCGATGGCCTTAGTTTGAACTTCGGGAATCACGGTTTGCAGATGGCGGCGCGAGCTTTCCCGGCGATCGAAAGCTTCGCCGATGATTTGCAGAATTTGATTCTCGTCGAGCTTGCGCGGGTCGGCGACGGCTTCGGTCATGCCGATGGTTTCGAGGACGCCGACGAATTTGTCGCTATAGGAGATGGCGACGGCGGGGACGCCCTGAGAAAGCGCGGCGATACAGGCGTGCATGCGGGAACCGGTGAAGAAGTCACACTGCGCGATGACGTGTTTGACCTGGGGAGCAGTGAAGTCGGCGCCGGCGAAAAACAGCTGGCCGGGGTATTTGGTTTGCAGGCGCGCGAAGATTTCGCGGCAAACGGCGTCGTCGCCTTCGCCCGGGCCACTGCCGAGATTTTCGGATTGGACGTGGGAGACGAGGACGACGGCGGCGGATTTCTCTCGGATGAAAAATTCGATCATGTTTTCGACGAGAACGCGATAGTCGGCTTTGAGGCCGAACTCGTTCTTGCCGGTGTATCCGCCGGAATAGAGAAGGCCGCTGACGTTGAAGCCGACGAGCGGGCGATTATTCGCTTTGGCGGCTGCGATCCAGGAATTGTCGTAGTTGGGCTTCGCTTCGGGTTTGAGGAGAAATCCGACGTCGAAACAGAATTTCACTTTACCCGCTTGCGAAGCAGGGAGAAGCTTGCGCGCGTCGTCGATGCTTTTCTTATCGCGGAGGTAGACGCACTCGGAGTGGGAAATGATGTAGCGCGCGATGCGGCGTGCGAACGATCCTTTGAAGGGGCCGAAAGTCTGTGGGAACACGATGAGTTTTTTGCCGAGAAGGATGATGAGAATCTGCGGAAGGCCGACGTAGAAGAGTCGCTCCAGGCCATAGATGTCCGCGAAGCTGTCACCGCCGGCGATGGAGCCGAAGACGTCGGTTTCGGAGATGAACTTGAGTGTGGAGTTGCGCTCGATGACGCGATTGCGGAAAGACTTGATCGGGATGAGGCGGAGAAGAATGGAGAGCGCGATCAAGTAGGCGATGTTGTTTGGAAGAAAGAGGCGCTTGGAGAAACGGAGATTGACGAAGTCGACGGCGACGTCGCGATCATTGAAGCGGACGTTGCGGCGGAACGGATCATAACCGTAGTCGAGGACGGAGACTTGGGCGTTGGTGTAGTTGGAGAGGATCGCGGAAATGGAGCCGCCGAGAAGGGCGCCGACGCCGAGGTTGGGGCTGTCGAAAGTGACGCCCATGAGCGCGACTTTCACGGGAGCCGGATTCGTATTCCCAATGCGCGTGGTGACCGGCTGTGTTTCGGTGCTGGCGGTGAGCGCAGGCATCACGCGTGCTCCTTTTCGAGAGCGGAGTCGTGCGTGTGCGCTGTTGCGTTTGCGAGCGCTTCGTTGAGCACCGGAAGGAGAGGATGCTCGACGGCGGGATCGATCGTGGCGGTCATATAGGGCATGAAGGCGGCGCAGTCTTTCACAGAGCGCTCCCACCAGCGGCTGGCGAGGATGCGGTCGATGGTCGGCTGATCGAAGCGGAACTTGATGATGCGCGCGGGGTTGCCGCCAACGATGGCGAAGTCGGGAACGTCCTTGGTTACTACCGCGCCTGCGGCGACGACTGCGCCGATACCGATGCGGTTGCAGCCAGGAGTGACGATGGCGCGAGCGCCGAGCCAGGCATCGTGGCCGATTTCGAGTTTGCTGAACTGCATCGCGTCTTTTTCGATGTAGCCGAGGTGGCGATTGAAGAAGAACGGATGCGTCGAAAGGCGATTGAGCGGGTGGTTGCGGAGAAGGATTAACACGCCCGCGGCGATGGAGACGTAGCGGCCGATGGCGACGCCAGCGGGAAATGAGCCGGGGATGAGGCCTTCGCCATAGCTGTAGGCGCCGGCGGTGACACCGTGGTAGCGCGCGAGAATGTCGCGCAGAGTCGCGCTGTAAAAATCGCCGCCTTCGAACTTGTAGCAATACTTCACGCAGAAGCGACGCAGCGGCTCACGGCGATAGGCGGAGAGCAGCAGCGGGCTGATGGCGGAGCGTTGGAGTTCGGCGGTCATGCGCGGCTAGATCTCCACACTCTCGACAATGGGGGGCGTCGGAATCAGCTTGCGCCGGGCCGAACCCAGGAACGCACGGAGTTCCTGGAGCAAATGCGGGTGCAACGCGAACATTGCCGTGATGGCGATGCCGGGGATTATGAGGCTCGCGGCCATCGCGAGGGGGATGCCGTTGTGCGTGCCGCCGAGCAAAATCGCGGCGGTGGCCATGGCGACGCCAACGAAGAAGGGAACTCCAGCGCGCAGGCAAAGACCCGGCGCGAGCTGATTGCGATGGGAAAGACGCCAGATGGTGACGGCGGTGGCGAACATTTCGCCGATGAAGCCGCAGATGGGAATCCAGAAAAGTCCGGCGCCGAAAGCGGCAACGCAAAGCATGCCGATGAGGGCGAGGGAGCGCGCGAGATTGGAGAACATCGCGTTCTGCGTGTCGCCTTGCGCGATGGCGGCGACTGTCGGTGCGACGCGGAAGATGCGGAGGCCCCACATCGCGGCGAGCCATGCGATGAAGGTGGCGGCGTTGGTGTACTTCGGGCCGTAGAGGAGCGAGACGAGCCAGCCGCCGGAGAGCATGAAGGGGAGCGTGATGAGAATGGCGGCGATGGCGATGAGCTGCGAAGTCAGCGCATAGCGGTCGCGAAATTCCTGGAGATTTTGCTGCGCCTGCGAGAGAAGCGGGAGGAAGAGCGACGTGCCGATGTTGGCGACGACCATCGTCGGCGCCATGGTGAGAGCGAAGGCGACGGAGTAAACGCCGAGGTCGGAGAGCGTGAAGTGGCTGCGCGGAAAGAGGCGATTGGCGGAGCCGATGATCAGGCGGTCGCCTTCGAAGATGCCGTACATCAGGAGGCCGTTGATGAGAAGAGGCCAGCCGAAATGGAACATGCTGCGGACGTAGTTTTTGTCCCACGTCCAGGAGTAGCGGCGCTTGGCGACGAGGTGGGAAATGATGGTCTGGAAGAGGGATTGGAGAACGAGAACCCAGAGCATCACCGAATAGTTGCGGAGCCAGTAGACCAGCGGGAAGGTGATGACGGTGACGAGCGCGTTGGAGCCGGCGGTCATCAGCACCCAGGGCATGAACGTCATTTCGCGCTGGAGGCGGTAGGTGTCGAGGTGCGAGAAGCCGAGCAGAAACGGGTAAACGGCGAGGCAGG
>Ga0209006_10000877_pt1 | contig 27852 bp, 26 predicted proteins | sample JacPin_JW_Ref_O2_FD_188567 | JGI IMG/M metagenome (GOLD analysis project Ga0209006, IMG submission 188567) | Forest soil microbial communities from Algoma, Ontario, Canada - Jack Pine, Ontario site 1_JW_Ref_O2 (SPAdes) (version 2) | ecosystem: Environmental > Terrestrial > Soil > Boreal...
TGATGTGGGGATCGATGGATTCAGCCGTCAGGGGTGCCGCTTCTATGTGAATCCATAGTTGGCACGTGTTTCGTTATGAAACCATGGAACATTCGGACGCGAATTAAAGTCTGTGGCAAGCCACTTGTACTCGAATTGTCGTTTGGTCGCGAAATTACTTGCAGCACTTGTGAATCCAGCTTCAGCATTAACTCCGCCAACAACCTCTATCTTCACCCCAGCGCGTCATCGAGCGTCGCGCCATGCGATCACGGCCATGGATCGACCCGAACCAAAAGGGGATGCACCCGTCCCCAACGCCTCCAATTTGCGGGTAAATGAGGGACAATCCCCCAGATGCGCCTCTGAAAGATAGTTCGCGTCTCTAATTTCAACAAAGTGACCGGACAACGCGACGATCTCTCTTTTCTTGAGAACGTTGCGTGGGGACGAGCAAGGAAGGGATTATGCAGGAACCCGGCTCAGCGCGATTGCCAGACGGAATCCATATCGACAAAGTACTCGAGGAGATGCGCAGAGAGTTCCAGTCCCTCATGCTGCAGAGGGCGGCCGTTCTCAGGCGAATCGGTACGATCAAACAAATCATTAACGGACTGGCCAACCTTCTGGGTGAAGAAGTCGTTGGCGAAGGGCTTTTGCAGTTGGTGGGTCAACGTTCGGGCACTCGACCCCGAGGCTTCACGAGAACCTGCCGCCTCATATTGATGGAATCCAAACGGCCTCTAATGAGTCAGGAAGTCTGCCAGGAGATCGAGCGTCGGAATCCCACTTTGCTGACACGCCATAAGGATCCTCTGGCTTCGGTGTCGACCGTGCTCAACCGATTGGCGACGTACGGTGAGGTTCGCGTCGTCGTAAATGAACGAGGACGGCGCGCTTGGGAGTGGGTCACGGAAGATTCCCACGTCGCGTTGGAGCCTCCGAAGGAACAGCGGTGGACCGCGAACGGTTGAGCGACGAAAGGTACAACGATCGGTTTCGCGAGTTCTAGTGTCCGCTTAGTTCCGGAAAGTCAGGAATGCTTGTCGATCATGCTCTCGAGTGCGGCTCGATATCCGCGGCTGCAGGAAAGTTCCTTGCCGTTTTTGAGAACCACGATGTATTCGCCACTGTTGACCGGAATCAATTCCTTGATCTTGCGGACGTTGACGATTGTGGATCGGTGAACGCGAACAAAGTGGTTCGGATTGAGTCTCTCCGAGACTCGACCGATCGTTTCCCGGAAGAGATGGAACTCCTTGCCGACGTTTAACCGTACGTAGTTGGCGGACGCCTCGATCCAATCAATCTCATCCAGATTCAGGAACACGACACGGCCTTTTGCTTTAATGACGAGGCGACCCTCAGATGAGGGTTCCGGCAGCATGTCGGACTTGACTTGAGAGAGCAGATGCAGAATGCGATGGGTGATCTCGCGGTCCTGCGACTTGTTTAATTCCACTCGTGCCCGATTGATGGCGTGATGCAGCCGCTCCTGGTCAAACGGCTTTAATAAATAGTCGAGAGCGTGGGCCTCGAACGCTCGGAGTGCATACTGATCATAAGCGGAGGTGAAGATAACGACCGGCATCTCCTCCGGCGAAAGTTCGCCCAATACCTGAAATCCGTCCATGTCAGGCATCTGAATGTCGAGCAGCAATAGGTCCGCGCCAAACCTGCGGACTGCGGATACAGCCTGTTTACCGTCGCTGCACTCGGCCACGAGTTTGACATTGGCCTCCGACGACAACAATATCCGCAGCTTTTCTCGAGCGAGTCGCTCGTCGTCGGCGATGATGGTGCGGATAGCCGCGCCGGTTGAGCGGCTGGGCGCATTAGCAGCGTCGTTCAGGCTCATGAGAGGCCAATGATTCACCGAGCTGTTTAACACGCTAGATAGACGTACGATGGGCTGACTCGTTATCCGCATACATAGTGTCCTCGGCAGTGCTGTATTACCTGGTTAGATACGTTAATCGTTTCACCCAGGTTTCCTGTTCATAACAAATAGTTTCATTCCGTTCACCCGTTGAAAAATTCAACACCAATATTGTGATGAAACGATGGCTCCGTTGCCCAAGCGGAAAAGCCTCCCAGCTCCGCCTGTTTTCAATAAGCGCGATAAAAGCGAGCCGTAAACTTCCAAAGTTGGTATGGAACGAGGTTGCCTCTACCGATTCTTGTAGGGGAAGACGCTTTCGCCGAGTAAGAAACAAGACCTCTGTTGCGGCTGAAGTGTGGGCCCATCAAGTTTTACCTGCCGCTGAGGGCGGAATTCAAGGGATTCATCCCAAGTTGCTGCCGGCGGCCCAATCTGGTGTTTGAGATGTATGAACACAAATCTCTTCGTACAACTTTGGTCGTAGGTCTGAGTTCGACGGAAACGAACACATCAGTGTCGTTACGTTTAATCAGTGACCTGTAATTGTGCCCGACTGCCCGGTCTTGCTTTGTGGTTCACAGTTGGAAGACTCAACAAGGAGACAATGCATGCGTCGTGTGTTTCGTTTTGTTCTGGTTCAAAACCAGCTCCTGTTAGTCATGACCGGGCTACTCCTTTTTCTGCCCGCATCGGCATTCGGACAGGCCACTTCGGGAGTGACCGGTGTGGTAGCCGACGCGTCTGGAGCCGTTATTGTTGGGGCAGAGGCCAGGCTTGAGAATTCCGAGACGGCATTTTCTGCGACGACTGTGACAAACCGGGAAGGCGAATATCAATTCTTACATGTGCCGCCGGGCGCGCACTATCGGTTGACGGTCAGCAAGGGCAACTTCCGAACCGTGACTCTTTCCGACTTGGGAGTCGGTGTCGGCGTGACTGAAACAAAAGACGTGAAGCTGGAAATCGGCAAAACGAGCGAAACGGTGGAAGTAACATCGGCCGGCGAAGGGACCGTTAACACGATCGATGCCAGTATCGGCAACGTGATCACCTCTCAGCAAGTCGCCGAACTGCCAAGCCTGTTTCGCGACGATGCGGGGTCGCTGTTGAGGCTGCAACCCGGCGTGCAGGTTTCTGGTGGTGACGCTCAGAACGGATCGGTCACTGGTTCCCGCGCAGACGCGACTACGGTCACGCTGGACGGACTGGATGTGAACGACGAAACCATCGGCGACCCTTTCCACACCGTGGGCAGGGCTCCCATTGATTCCGTTTCAGAAGTCCGCACCATCGTCGGCAACGCCGATGTCAGCTTCGGCCGTGGTGCGGGCGCGCAAGTAGACCTAGTGACCAAGAGCGGCACGAACCAGTGGCATGGCTCGGTTTCTGAATTCAATCGCGTGTCAGTGATGGCCGCCAATGATTACTTCAATAACCTGGTCGGCAACCCACGCTCCCAGCTTACGCGCAACCAGTTTGGCGCCAGCGTCGGCGGTCCCATTCTGAAAAACAAACTCTTCTTCTTTTTCGATTACACCGGCCGTCGCGATGCAACGGGCGTGCAGCAAACCCTGGCTGTCCCTCTGGACCCATTTCGTCGCGGCGAGATTTCGTACGTCAATAACAGCAGCCCGACTTGCCAGGGAGCGACCCTGAGCACGCAGCCCAGCTGCATTTCGACGCTTACCGCAGCTCAAGCGGCTGCTCTCGATCCTCAGGGCATCGGTGCCGATCCAGCATTTCTTAGTTTCGTAGATGGCCGTTACCCGGAGCCGAACCAAATCAGCGGCGGCGATGGCATCAATACTGGCGGCTATCTCTTCACAGCGCCGTCTTATATTAAGGACAACACATTCGTCGGCCGGCTCGACTACAAGATCTCATCCAGCCAAAGCCTGTTTGCGCGCGCCACTTGGGATCGGGACAATCAGACCCAAAGCCCCAAAGCGTTTCCTCAGGATCCGGGTGCTCTCGGTTCGTTCCTCAGTCACGAGCGCTCATGGGTGGTGGGTCACACCTGGGTCATTACCCCCAGTTTGACGAATCTCGCCAGTTTCGGTTTGGCACGGCAGGTCTACGATTTTCCAATTAACTTCGCTCCTACCGCGCCTTTTAACCTTGGTTTTGGAGTGCTCTCAGGGCCTTATGGGGACATCCGCGGACAAGGCCGGAATGTGCCGGTGCCGGAGATCCGCGACACACTGAGTTGGGCAAAGGGTAGGCATACCATGCAGTTTGGCGCCGACATCAAGCCGATTCGGGTGAATTTTTCCAACGTCAACGACGTCAGCTTCGCAAATATCGGTTTGCAGTCACAAATCACAAGTCTGAACTCGAGCTTGCGGCCAGGCGATATCGCGACCGATCCGAGCTCGGACCTTACTTGGGACAACACCTTCACCACGCTACTCGGTCGTTACGCCAGCGTTTCAGCAAATTACAACTACGACGTTTCGGGCAATCCTTTGCCCCAATTCACTCCTTCGGTCCGTAACTTTCGCTACAACGAATACGAGTTTTTTGTTCAGGATTCCTGGAAGATACGCAGCGATCTGACGATGACCTACGGACTGCGCTGGAACTATCACAGCGTTCCGTACGAAGCGCATGGTTTCGAGTCAGTTCCAACGTTGTCGGAAGCCCAATTGTTTAGTGTTCGGCAGTCAGCCGCAGCCGGTGGCGTCAACGGCTTCACGGCGGCTCCATTCGTAAGTTATCAACTGGGAGGTCCGCTGAATCATGGTCCGGGCTACTATCATCCCGATTGGAGAAATTTCGCTCCACGCCTGGGGATCGCATATTCCCCGGCGTTCACAACTGGAGTCCTGGGACACTTGTTGGGCAATCGAAAAACCAGTATTCGCACGGGAGCTGGAATTGCATACGATCGAGTGCTGAGTACGTTAAGTTTCGAAGTGGATGAAACTGCACAGATGTTTGACACGTCCGTCTCCCGGTCTTTTGGAGTGGCTTTAGATCCAGTTGCGTCGCTCGAGACGGACCCACGATTTGTTTCCATCAGCTCACCGGTGGCTCCGCCTCCGCCTGGAACCCTTCCGCGGCCTTCGGTGACGCCATTTGTGACCACCTCCAATGGAAGCAATTGTCCACTGTCGTTTACGGTTCCGGCGGGGGAACCCTGCGCAACCGGTTTGTTGACCAATAACGATCTGTTTCAGCTCAGCAACACCCTGAAGATGCCGTACACGATCAGCGTTTCCTTCGGGATGCAGCGCGAGCTTCCGGGGAATTTCCTTCTAGACGTCAACTACTTTGGAAAGTTTGGCAGAAGGCTGATAGGCACTTCAGATCCCGGTCAGCAGCTGAACTTTAAAGATCCACAATCGAAGCAGTTTCTTAACGCTGCCTTTGGGAACGTACAGGCAGCCCTGAACTCTGGAGCGCAGGCCGGGTCGATTGCCATTCAGCCCTGGTTTGAAAACCAGGTCAACCTGGCGCTGCCCGGGAGCTTTGGACCAGGCGCAACTTGCCAGAACGTGGTAGGCAGTGATTGCACCAATTTTCTGGCTTCGGTGCTGCAGCCTAATTTCCAGATAGGCGACCTTTCGACGGTCATTCTGGACCTGGCGAACGCGGGCTTCCTGTTGCCGAACACGGGTTTGCCTTACCAAACGGGTTCAGTCGCGAATGTCGGCAATTGGGCCTCGTCTAGCTATAACGGACTGGTCGCGACCCTGCGCAAGCGCGCTTCTCACAATCTGCAATTTGACCTCAACTACCAATATGCGAGGTCCATTGATAACGTCTCTGACATTACCAATGACGCAATATTCGCTAGTTTCAATGCGCAAGGACTGATTTGCGACTTGCGAAATCTGCGGATCTGCCGCGCCAGTTCGGACTTCGATGCGATCCACACGGTCAGCGCAAACTACGTGTACCAGTTACCAATTGGGCGGAGGCAAAGGCTGCTCGGAAGCGCACCCAAGTGGTTGGACGCAATGATCGGGGGATGGGCGACTTCCGGGATTATTTCTTATCACTCAGGTTTCCCCTTTAGCACGATCACCAGCGCTTTTCCGATTGACTTCACCATGCAGGCGCCTGCGGTTTTCGTGGGGCCTGCCTCCGCCGTTAAGCAGCGCATCCACGTTCAAGCTGGGAACCAACTCCAACTGTTCGCTGACCAGACAGCGGCAATCGGCGCCTTTGGGTTCCCCGCCGGCGGCGGCACTGGCGAGAGGAACCAACTGCGAGGACCCCGATACTCGAGTATAGACTTGGCATTACTGAAATCCTTCAAGTTGCCTTGGTCGGAAACCCAGCGACTACAGTTCCGGGCCGAAGCCTTCAATGCGTTCAACCACCCCAGCTTCAACAATCCATCGGTGAATCCAAACTCCACCGGATCATTTGATTCGACGAATGTGAACATCCAAGCCCCAGGCCAGTATGGAGTCCTGACCAGCACCGCGAATGAGGCGCGACAGTTACAACTCGGTTTGCGCTACGACTTCTAAATGTCGGTTGCAGCAAAAGGTCAGGAAGGCGCCCCTACGAGTGGCCTTTGAGCATTGTCGCCGGGCGTTACCGTGCTGACAATAACTCCGAAGACCATAACGTATGCGAGTTGAGTGCGATCCCACAACCACAGGCGGCCAGCAGCCTTGGGACCAATGGTGGCTTCCTGGGGACGACATGCTCCTTTTTTGGGCTGGAATCTGTCCCCCAGTGTCCGGCGGCATGCTTCAATGTCTGGGTTCACCTGACGATCAGTTTTGGCTAGATCAGAAGGGATATCATCCCACAGGTTGGTTGTTCTTGAGGCCAGCTCTATATGGAAACCGAGTGCGCAGGATGCGCGCGAGACCTACCGACCGATGCGGAAGCGTATGTCTGTTCTTACGAATGCACTTTCTGTGCTGAGTGCACATCGCGTAAGCAGAATATCTGTCCGAATTGTGGTGGCGAACTTGTTCGTCGGCCGCGACGGCATAATTCTGCCGGAAGTGAGGAAGCCGGGGATGAAGATGAAGAGGCCCAAGTCAGAGACCGGCCGGGCCTGATTTGGGCGGTGGCCTTCGCGGTCTGGACCTTTATTTCCCTCGCCGCGACCGCGACAATTTACCAGTTGTATCGCCGGTTCAATGGGGGGATCGGTCTTGGCCAGATTGCCGGCATGGAGTTCAGCCAGGTGCTCACTTATGCTCCACTCACGCCGTTGGTTTTCGCCTTAGCGGTTCGATACCCACTGCAACGAGGCAATTGGGTAAAGAGATCGCTACTGCATCTGGCTGCAGGCATTGTCTTCACACTGGTGCACATTTCTCTGAGAGCGGCCACCCCTTATGGTTACTGGGACCCGGCATCCCGCCAATGGACCTCCGCGATCTGGGATTCTCATGCTCACGCATTTAGGGCTCCGTGGGTTGTGCTCAGAAGCATGTTCTTGGGTAGCGTTGTGGACGACGTAACTGGCGCCTACGTTCCGATCGTGCTGGTTGCGCATGCCGTGTCGTACTACCGCAGGTTCCGGGAGAGGGAACTTCGCGCTACACAGCTTGAGGGCCAACTGGCAAAAGCGCATCTGCAGAGGTTGAAGAGCCAGTTGCAGCCGCACTTTCTGTTCAATACCATGCACTCAATTTCTGCACTCATGCTAACCGACGTAAACGCTGCTGATCGCATGATGTGCCGTCTGAGCGACCTACTAAGAATCAGCTTGGAGACGGCGGACACCCAAATCACCACTCTGAATCGGGAACTTGAATTCGTGACTTGTTATCTCGAGATAGAAAAAGTTCGATTTGAAGAACGAATGAAAGTGATCTTCGACATCGCCCCGGAGACATTGGATGCGCAAGTCCCTCACCTCCTATTGCAACCCTTGGTCGACAATGCGGTTAAACACGGCATCTCCAAGCTGTCGGTAGGCGGCGAGATTCGGATCACGGTGCACAGGCAAGATAACGAACTCCAATTGCAGATAAAAGACAACGGACCAGGAGTTCGAAAGACGGGAACTCTCGCAACAAATGGTCGAGGGCTGAGAATCACGCGAGAACGGCTCGAGTCTCTTTACGGACAGAAGCAGAGTTTGGAATTGGTAAGCCCACCTGAAGGTGGCGTCACCATACGAGTCTGTATTCCATTTCGGCTGCAGTCCGACGAACGCACGATTGACGTTTTGCAGACCGCGAGTGATTGAGGACGCAAAATCCGACACCGAACCCGAAGCGTCCTTTCAACGTAATCGGGTGGGTTGTTGCGGCACTAAGATAGCTCCGTGGGTTGCCGTTCCGAAAGGCACAAAAGCATTCGGATCCCTTAATTCAAATCCCACCACACCGCGTCCGAAGTCGAAGTCGATGCGCCTGAATTGCATCGCGGAAATTCCAAGGATTCCTTGGAGGTGACAGCATACCGGACTTCCGGCGATGAGAGCTGTGCTGTCATTCAGACTGGTCTCACCGATACTGAATGTCTTTATATTGAGTTTTCGAAGATCGGCCTGACCAGCCAGATTGGTGAGCTTGGAGGTAGCTTGCAGGGTTTGCGATGTGACCGATTTCGGCAGGCTTTCCGCAAACAAAACGAGGCTGGATCCGCCGGTGTCTACCATTAAATTCACAGGTGCCCCGTTTACCTGAGCCTGAACCATCAATAATCCGTCGGTCTTCACCACCGGCACAGCCGAGCGGGGAACTCGTATTGCGCCGAAATTAAGCGTTCTCGTTTCATAGTCAATTTGGAAATTGAGCGGAGCCAAGGCATCGAGCCCGATCACTGCATCAATGCGAACGCCGGCCTTATCGTGCAACCACGCGAGATTGCTTACCGCGACGGGCATTGATCCGCGGTGAATCGGTCCTAAGTCCATGGCCGGCAAAACGGAATAATAAATTTGTGCCACGCCGTCGATGACGCTCATGCCTCCGATCCGCTGGCCAACCTTCTCTAGTCCCAGTTCGTGAGCGGTGGCGGTATCCACCATGCATACGTTGGTGCCCGTATCGATCAACAAATGTTTTTGTTCTAACCCTCCCAGTGATCCCACTGCGACGACCAGGTGGTTTTGATAGAGCGTGAAGGGAATCCGTTGCACAATCTCCGAGTGCTTCGCCCATCCCCCTGCGCTTGAGACCAGAGGAGCCAGGACAATCACAATGAGAGTTCGGACAAGGTGATTTGTTCTAAAACCAAGTGGGCTATGCCACAGGAAAGCGTTATACGTTTCAGGCGTGCTCAGGGAACGGTAGGCGGGTAGCGCTGCACCAGATCCGGAAGGCATAATCTCGAACCCCCATCGTGCGAGATGAACCCGAGTTTGGGAGTTCGACTAGGGAAACGACCGGACTGTTAGCCGGCGGACTACGGATTCATCGAATCCAGGGACAAGTGGGGGTGTTTCGATTATGACGAGCGATCCCGTCTTTTGCCGCCCGCCGAGAATTACGCGCGTTTCTCAAGTCCATGGTCTGGATTGCCACCAAAAACGCCGAGGCGCGGCAAGGGAGACTAGTTCGCCATGTGATTTTATCCCGGTTTGTTACAGGCAGCCACGAGCCGGCAGCCCTCGGAATTGTTTCGTGAAAAAGTCAGGCGCGACCCACGAATTCCCGCGTGTCGGTGGACACCTTGACTCTTTCGCCCTCTTTAATGAAGAGGGGCACGCGAATTTCAACGCCCGTTTCCAACTGTGCCTGCTTGGTCACGTTGCCGCCCGACGAATCTCCGCGGGCAGCGGGTTCCGTATGAGTCACAACTAACTCCACGTGAGTTGGCATCTGCAATCCGATGGGGTTTCCGTTGTACTTATGGACCTGGATAACAAGTCCTTCCGCAAGGAAGTCCCGGGCATCTCCGATCATCTCTGCAGAGAGGGCGAGCGTTTCGAAGCTCTCCTGGTCCATGAAGTAGAAACCTTCGCCGTCGCTGTATAGGAAGGAAGCCGGGACCATTTCCAGATCCGGCTCTTTGAACTTATCGCTGGCCTTGAATGTCTTTTCAAAGACCGCGCGAGTGAGGAGATTGCGCATCTTCAGGCGAACCAGCGTCTGGGCGCCCCTGGCGGTGGGTGTGGATACTTCCGCTTCCAGGCAGTGGAATGGAGTATTTTCGAACTCAAAGAACATTTTGCGTTTTATGTTTATGGCGTCAATCAGTGCGGCCATGGTTCCTCAACAGACAAAAACTGAAGCGCGCAATAATATCCCGATCTCGTCCAGCGTCCGATCGGATTGGCGAACCCCAACAGCATATCAGTTGGAAAACTGCACCAAGGCAATTGCGGCCCGGGAGCCCGGCAAACCGAGTCTTTAAGGGCGGCCGGCCAGACAGGGGCACGGAAGCAAAGTCGCGGACTTCATATCATAATCAGTGGACGAAGTTGATCGCTACTGCCGGGGTAATCGTGGGATTTGTGTTGTGGCTTGGAGGAATCACTCGCATGCCGAGGAGCACGCCTAGATTGGGCGTCCAACTGTATTCAATCGCCGGCGCGAAGCCCAACACTTCGCTGGAGCCCGAGTCCATCTGGATAATGGGAAGATTCTGCGGGCTGCCTTTCAGAGCGTTATATCCGATCACACGGCTGTTCCAATTGTGGCGGTACGTCGCGTCGAGCGCCAGTACCCACCTCCGCGTCAGGCTGTATTCCCAGGACAAGTCGATATAAAAAGAATCGCCGGGCTTGGCGTGTCCTCGGAAACCCGCTTGCGTGCCGTAGACACTGACGTCTTCCACACTCGGGTTGTTCGAAACACTTTGGGATACGTTGAACCGCATCCGCAGAATTCGGCCATTCGGCAACCAAAAGTAGGTCTGGGAGTAGAGTGCCAACGTCGTAGTGTAGGCACCGCTGCCAAGTCCGTCGCTCGGCCGGTCGCCTAACCGGTCGTATGCCCCTGTGGGCAAGGTTTCCTGCACTGCCACCGACGTCGTCGGAATCCGATTGCTTACGTGAAACTGCGCTAACCGGTATTGAGCTTGTATCGTGACATCGCCGAGACCAACCTCGGAGCTGCTCGGGCCGTTGCTTATCTTGTTGAAACCCGCCGTGGGGATGAGCCCGACCGTCAGTTTGTCCGCGAGGCCGTAGTTCACATACGTCAGCGAGCCGAGACCGTTCGAATGAGCAGCGATCACATCGAAGAGATAAGGCTCGATCAGGAAATGTCCGCGCGGTAACGTCGCCGCTGAGGGTGCCAGCATCGGGCCGGTCCACCAGGCATCCTCAACGGGCTGGTGGATTACCGGAAGAGGTGGCGGGTCCTGCTGTGCCTCCACGCTGACAGTCCCGATGAATACCCCCCCGACGGCGAGTACCCCAATCGCGACGGTTGCCCGGATGCCGCGAGTTTGATTTCTTGAAGTCCGACGAACCTCATGCATCCTTGCCGCCGATCAGTCGCTCATGATAGCGCTGCACATACTCGGGAACAGGGACACCTTCAATTAATCTGTCGTCTGGCATAGGAGGCCGAGATGCCATCTCCAGCGGTATTACCCCGGCCCAGACCGGCAAGCCATAGTCGTTCTCGTCGTCTAGCGGCGGCCCACTTCGCACTTTCGATGATGCTTCATCGATCGAAAACTCAACTACGGTTGTAGCTTTCAACTCTTTCTCGCTGGGTTTGCGAACTTCTTTCCATCTGCCGGCAATGAGATGTTCGGAGATCACGCGCAACGACTTGATCTTTTGCTCTGCATCTGCGAGCTTCCGCGCCGTTCCAAAAGCTACGACAGAGCGATAGTTCATAGAATGATGGAAAGCAGAGCGCGCCAGAACCAAGCCATCGGCGAGCGTCACCGTTAGACAAGCAGGAATGCCAGTTTCAAGTTCACGGAGCATGCGACTCGCGGATGAACCGTGCAAATAGAGTTTCTTGCCGTCCCGCCCATAGAGCGTTGGAATGACGAACGGCTGGCCATCCAGACAAAATCCGACGAGAGCGAGAAATCCCGCGTCGAGAATTTGGTTCATCGTGTTCCAGTCGTGCGAGCCTCGATCAGGGATGCGACGGAGTTCAGTGCGCTTTGTCAGTTTCATCTGCTATCCGAGTCTGATCCGTAATCCAATTGACTTCCCACGTCTTGCCGCCATCATCCGAGAATGACTGTTCAAAGTGCGGCGAATTCGTGGTCATGTTGGTCCAATCGAATCGAATAAGGATTGTTTTGCCGTTAATCGTATCTTGAGCGAAAAACTCACCCTGTCCATTCTTGAATTCGCCGACCTGGGGTGGGTCAAGGATGCCAATCTTGCTGTTGGCCCAATAGAGGCGCCATTGGTGGGATTGAGGATTGTACACACGGAGGGTCAGACCCTCGATGTGGCCCGTGGAGCCATCGGCCTCGAACGTATCCAGTTGCGCGCCGCCATCCCACACCTTGTAGCAGACGCCCGTTCCGTTGAGTTCGATCCAGGTAGTAGAGCCCGTTAGCGGATGCAGGCGGCGCTTCAGATGATATTTCCATGAGCCTATCAGAGGATCAAAATCGTGTTGCCCATCCCGCTCCGCCGTAGGTTGACTGGTGGTTCTGGATGCTCCTGAATCGTCCTGTGCAAGAGTTCCAAGTGGCTGCAAAAGTACAGCCAAGCTGCCCAGGGCGAGATAAGTCCGAATACGTTTGATTTTCATTACGCCTCCATTCATTCGTCCGTCTGTTTTCGAAATCGCCGGCTGCGCTACCGGGGCCGGCAGAGTTCAATGCACTTTGTCCGATTCATCGGTCACACGTGTGTCGGTTGCGATCCAGTTCAGTTCCCGAGTCTTGCCTCCATCATCCGAAAAAGATTGCTCAAACCGCCACGAATTCGAAGTGATGTCCGATGTGAAAAATAGAACTAAGATGGCACGTCCATTGAGCGTTTCCTGGTCGAACAACTCGCCGCGCCCATTCTTGATCTCGCCCACCGTCGGTTGGCTCAAAGTGCCACCGCCGAGGCCGGCGAAATTGAGGTTCCACTGCTGGGATTGTGGATTGTACAAACGCAGGCTCAGACCTTCGAAATGACGCGCAGGCCCATCGGCTTTAAGCTCGACCAGATTGGCGCGACCATCCCAAATCTTTCGGACGATCGTGGTGCCCTCGCATTCGACCCAGGTATTGGAACCGGTTAGCGGATGCAAGAGCCGCGATAAGTGTGTTTTCCACTCGCCAATCTCGAATTCGAAATCGTGCCGACCGTCGCGCGCCGTGGAAGTGGGTTTTTCTGCCAGTCTCTGGAGAGGCTGCAAAGTCCCGACTACGCTGCCCGCGAGAAGGCAGGTACGAAGGCGTTTGAGTGCGTTCACAGAGGAAAATTAACTCGCATAGTGGTCTCGTACAATATCCACTTTGCCGTGCTACGATATAACCACTTTTGGGGGTGCAAATGAAGCGCGTTCCGGCCGCATTTCTTCCACCAATCTCGATCGACTACCGCGCGAAGACTCCGCTGTATCGCCAGTTATATGACTGGTTCCGGCGGACCATCACCGAAGGTCAAATGCGGCCCGGGCAGCGAGTACCCTCAACTAGGAGCTTGGCCGTCGAGCTGAAGATTTCACGCATCCCGGTCTTGAACGCATACGAGCAATTGCTTGCCGAAGGTTACCTGGAGACCTTCCTGGGAGCTGGTACGTGCGTGGCTGCCTCCATCCCCGATGACACCTTGAGGCCGGCGACGGGAAAAGCGCGGAAGGGGCCACAGGAAAGAGTTCAGGGAATGGGTCCTCGGCGAATGTCGCGTCGGGGAGAGGCACTGACACAAGTTCCGACGCAATCTTGGCTAAACATCGTGGGCGCATTCCGTGTAAGTTTGCCCGCACTCGACCATTTCCCGATCGGCGTCTGGTCGAAACTGGTGGCGCGATATTCTCGCAGGCCCCAAAAGGGCATCATGGGCTACGGCGACGCAATGGGGTATCCGCCACTTCGCCAAGCAATCGCTGAATACCTTGGGGCATTTCGTGCGGTGCGATGCGAGGCATCTCAGATTATGGTGACAACTGGCTCACAGCAGGGTTTGCACCTTGCTGCACAGGTTTTATTGGATCCGAAAGATCGGGTGTGGATCGAAGAGCCGGGCTATCCCAGTGCGCGTCAAGCTTTCATCGCCGCCGGGGCAGAGCTGATTCCCGTTCCAGTGGATCACGATGGCATGAACATCGCGGAGAGCATCCGTCAGGGTCAGAATGCGCGGGTTGTCTATATCACCCCGTCCCACCAATATCCTCTGGGCATGACAATGAGTGCGACGCGCCGTATGCTTCTCCTCAATTGGGCGGTGCGCACCGGTGCCTGGATCATCGAAGACGATTACGACAGCGAATATCGTTTCGGAAGCCGGCCCATCGCTTCTCTGCAAGGCTTGGACACGGATACAAGGGTGATTTATGTCGGGACCTTCAGTAAAGTCATGTTTCCGGCGCTCCGTGTAGGCTACGTGGTTGTTCCCAAGGATCTGTTGCCAGCATTCTCGGCAGCCCGAGATGCCGCAGACGTCTTCTCGGCAACTCTTTATCAATCGGTCTTGACAGACTTCATCCGCGAAGGGCACTTTGCACGGCACATCCGTCGGATGCGAATGTTGTATACGGAACGGCGAACCGCACTGGTCAAGGCAATCCGCGTCGAAATGGGAGATACGTTCGAGGTGATAGGCGCCGAGGCGGGGATGCATTTGGCGGCACTTCTGCCTCCCGGCACGGATGATGTGGCCGTCTCGAAGGAAGCCGCCCGGCGGCGCGTTTCTGCAACGCCCTTGTCTGCTTGCTATTTGAAACCACCGAAAAGAGCTGGACTGATTCTTGGGTATGGCGGCGCCAACCCACATCAGCTTCACGATGGAGTGCGCAAACTCCGGATGTGCATGCCGGCCCATCCGAGCCGTAGCGCGTCGCACCGGTAGACGCGCAGCCTGACCTGAGTGAAAGAAGTCGGTAGCGATCGGAATATTCCTGCCGCTACCGCGCACCATTCCTTCAGCGTCCGACCTGATCTTCCATAGCAGGTTCAAGGTTGCTTCGGATGATCCCCATCTCGATATAGATGGGCCGCATGACGTTCCTGATCGCTTTCAGTTGGGTTGAAAACCACCCCGCTCCCGCAACGCAAAATGCTCCCGTAATCATGACTGCGTGCGGTGCTCCCAGCCGGTGCGCCAGCGCGCCTGCGAGAAGACTGCCGAAGGGTGCCATGCCCACAAACGCCATCGTGTAGTAGCTCATCACCCGGCCGCGCATGTCTTCCGGCACGAGTGTCTGAATGACGGTATTGCTCGCCGCCATTCCCTGCATCATGCCGAAGCCTACGATCAGCATGAGCAACAACGATAGCGGGAGAGATCGTGACAAACCAAAACCGATCAATCCGAAGCCAAACAACGCGGCTGAGAGCTGAATCATGGTGGTCAGTCCGCGAACCGTTTTACGCAACGCGAGAGACACCGCCGAAATCAATGCACCCACGCCAGAGGCTCCCAGCAGGAATCCCAGAGTATGCGGCCCTCCCTGCAGAACTTGGGCTGCAAAGATCGGCATCAACACCATGAACGGCATTCCCATAAGGCTGATTAAAGCGAAGAGCAGCAGAATAGTTCGTACGGGTGGAAAGCTGCGCACATAAGTCCAGCCTTCTTTCAGTTGCTGCAGCATCGAAGAACGAGAAGGCTTCGCCGCCGCTACGTTTACGCGCATCATCAGCAATGACGCGATCACAGCGAGATAGCTGACTCCGTCGGTCAAGAAACAATACCCTTCTCCTACGACCCCGATCACCATTCCCGCAAGAGCGGGGCCGATGAGCCGCGCCATATTGACCATGGAAGAATTGAGTGCGATCGCGTTGCCCAAATCCTGTTTCTCCTCGATCATCTGAACCAGGAAGGCCTGTCGCCCGGGCATGTCAAAAGCGTTAATCAATCCCTGCAGCACGCTTAGCCACAGGACTTCATGGATGTTGATGACTTTGGTGAGGGTGAGCACAGCGAGGGCGAGCGATTGCAAGGCGGCCAAGGCCTGCGTCCAGACCAGCATCTTCCGCCGATCCAGCCGATCGACCAGCACCCCGGCAAACGGTGCCAGCAGGAAAGTGGGAATCTGTCCTGCAAAACTTACCAGTCCCAAAAGCAGCGCCGAACCCGTAAGGCGATAAATGAGCCAACTGGTGGCGACGCGAGTCATCCAGGTGCCAATCAGCGAAATGCTCTGACCGGCAAAGAACAGTCTGAAATTACGGTGCCCTAAGGCCCGCCACGCATGGGAATAACGCCGAAACGGACGCGTTCCGTCGGCGCTTGATTCAGGTGAATCGGATTCCTTCACCCAACCATTCTTGCAAAGGTGCGATCAATTTTGCGAAAAAGCATCGACGAAATACCACCGCGACAAACCAATTACAGGTCAGGCGGTTTGAGGTGCGCTCTTCGATCTTTTGCTATTCTTCCTGCTTCTCGTCCGCCCGCGGCGATGCGGCTTCATTCATCTTCCATTATTACTTGGGTTTAGCGCTGAAAGCCAAAACCGTGATTTCGATCACCAAGAACGGTGATGTGGGCCATTTGCCCGGAATCTTGCTTCGGGGATGATGTTCTTGGATCAGGGGGAGAGGTGACCGCCGAGGCCACAGCCCCTAGCGCAGAGATTCCAAGATGGCCGAGGCTGGTACGGCAGGGAGGTTTCCCGATGAGCACAGTCGAAATTCAGGAACCAGAAGTCAAGCCAGCGAAGCCGGCAAATCCGGCAAGCCGCCAAATGGCAGCGATTCTGCCATCTTCAGACATTATCTGGGGGCCAGCACTGCCTCCCAAGACCATGTTTTCGGACAGTTTGTTGGAATTTGGAGTCCAGCGCAAGCGCAAGTTCTTTGCGACGACCACCTCACTCATGGTGAACGGTCTGGCGATTGTCGCGATGCTGATCATACCCTTGGCCTTTCCGGAGGCTTTGCCGAAGGCGCAACTACTCACGTTTCTGGTAGCGCCGCCGCCTCCTCCACCACCGCCACCGGCGGCCGCGGCCGAGGTTCAGCATGTGGTCCGCCAGATCCAGACCGATATGCTCAACAATGGTGCGTTGCGCACTCCCACGAAGATTCCACAGAAAATTCAGATGATTAAAGAAGAAGAAGCACCAGCGCCGATGCCGGCCAGCGGAGGCGTGGTGGGAGGTGTACCCGGTGGGATCCCGGGAGGACAAATGGGAGGCGTGATTGGCAGTGTTATTAGCGCCACATCGAGCCTTGCAGCTGTCCCGAAGTTTGTTCCGGCAACGCCACAACGCGTCCGCCTCTCTGCGGGCGTGACGAAGGGACTGCTGATTCAGCGCATAGAGCCCCCTATCCTACGCTCGCAAGAGCGGCACGAGTTCAGGGGCACGTCGTGCTGAGCGCGGTCATTGACAGCAACGGCCACATCACGAACCTGCTGTCGGTCAGCGGTCATCCGATGCTCGTGCCGGCCGCCATCGCCGCGGTCAAACAATGGCGCTACAAGCCCTATCTTTTGAATGGGCAACCGGTAGAGGTCGAGACCACCATCACGGTGATCTTCACTCTCTCCTCTTGAAGTGGGCATGGCGCCGCTCGGGAGCGCCGGGAGTCTAAAAATGGCTGCAGAATATACCTATCGTGTTTCGGCCTGGTGGACTTCAGGCCGCACCGGACTAGCCAAATGCGAGTCCTCCCCCAATACCATTCACTTTTCCGAGGCGGCCGAGTTGGGAGGGCTGCAGGGCCGCTGGACTCCGGAGCAACTGCTGCTCTGCGCCTTGGCAGGGTGCTTCACCACCACCTTTCATGAGGTGGCCCGTGTCGCCAAGTTCGAGTACACAGACTTGGAAGTCGAGATCGAAGGCAGCGTTCACCGCAAGCGGAATACTGGGTGCAATTTCAGCGAAATCCTGATTCGGCCTAGGCTGACCGTAAACTCCGAGCAACAATGCGAGGCAGGACTGAACCTCCTGCGCAAGGCGAAGGCAGTTTGCATGATTTCGCGCGCCATCACCGTCCCGCAGACGCTGGAACCTACGGTCGAAACCGGCAAAGTACCGGTTGAGGGCTGGAGCAATCAGGACGCGGTCGTCAAACTTGGGGTGTGACGCTGTCGCCTTAACGGGCGAAGGGGGTACGTATGATGTTTTCTTACCGGCTGGTGCGTCTGATTGAATCGCAGGCCGATGTCCTCGCCGCCGGACTTGAGGAAAAAGTTCAGGCGAACCCCCAGGTTTCGCACTTTCGCGATATATCCGCTTTAGAATTGAGAGAGCGGGTATACGAGATATACCGACACTTGGGCGAGTGGCTGCTAGGAAAGAACGAGCTGGATATCGAGCACCGCTACCGTGAAATCGGGTTGCGCCGGGCTCAGCAGAAAGTGCCGCTGAGTGAACTCGTCCAGGCCATTGTGCTTACCAAGGAAAATCTTTGGGAATTCCTGAAGAGCGAAGCGGTGATGGACCGCGCGATTGAAATGATGGGCGAACTGGAACTCCTGCAAATGCTCGAGATGTTTTTCGACCGGGCGATCTACTTTGCCGCTGTGGGGTACGAAGAAGCAGTTGCGCGCTCTCCGCGCCCGGAAGGCGCGTTGCAGGCAAGCTAAAGGGGCGGACAAAGATGTCGATGTCGTGGGAAATGGATTACAAGAAGCGGCTCAAGACTGCCGATGACGCGCTGCGATGCGTGCAGTCGGGAATGCGGGTTTACATCCAGCCCGGCTGTGCCGAACCGGAAACGCTCGTGGAAGCGCTCATGCGGCGCGGGCCGGATGTTTCCGACGTGGAAATCGTTCACATGATGACCATGGGATGCGCTCCCTACGTGGCTCCCGCAATGGCCGGCCACTTCCGGCACAATGCGATGTTCATTGGAGCGAATGTGCGCGCTGCCGTGAACGATGGGCGCGCCGATTACACGCCAATTTATCTCAGCGAGATTGAAGGACTCTTCGAGAGCGGGGAAATGCCGATTGATGTGGCCCTGATCGAGGTTTCGCCGCCGGACTCCCACGGATTCTGCAGTTTCGGGGTAGGCGTCGATACGACGCTCACTGCCGCGAAATGCGCGCGCTACGTCGTGGCGCAGGTCAACGATCATATGCCACGCACTTACGGCGACAGCTTTATTCACGTGAACGACATCGATGCTGTGGTTGAGTCGTCGCGGCCCTTGTGCGCGCTTCCCAAGGTCGAGGTGACCGACCTGCAAATCGCCATCGCGCGCAACGTGGCCGGCCTGATCGAGGACGGTGCGGTGCTACAAACTGGCATCGGCGGAATTCCGAACGCCGTGTTGCCCATGCTCATGGACCGCAAAGATCTTGCCGTCCACAGCGAACTCGTATCGGATGCCGTGATCCCGTTGATCGAAGCCGGAGTTCTCACCGGAGCCCGCAAGAATTTCAAGCCCCGAAAGATCATTCTGGGATTTGCTCTGGGCTCGAAGCGGCTCTTCGAGTTTGTCGACAACAATCCCATCTTCGAATTTCATCCCACCGCTTATACCAATGACCCTGCCCTGATTGCGCGCAACGATAAGATGGTGGCCATCAATTCTGCGCTGCAAGTCGATCTGACCGGGCAGGTTTGTTCCGATTCCATCGGCAATCAGTTTTATAGCGGCATTGGGGGCCAGGTAGATTTCCTGAGGGGCGCATCGCGGTCCAAGGGTGGCAAGTCCATCATCGCGATTTCCTCGACCGCGAAGCAGGGCACCATTTCGCGCATCGTACCCACGCTCGATCCAGGCGCGGGAGTGGTTACCTCGCGCGGGCTGGTTCGCTACGTCGTGACCGAATATGGGGTTGCTTATCTGCACGGCAAGTCGATTCGCGAGCGAGCCAGAGCTCTGATCGAGATCGCGCATCCTGAGTTTCGCAGCGGGCTTTACGACTACTGTGAAAAGACAAAGTGGTTGCATCCTCGGGGAGCACAGTCCGCGGTCTCAAGGTGAGGAAACGCAGGTGAGGAAGGGGACCGGAGCAGCAGGCGGCAAAATCGCCATCGACATCGAAGAGTGCAAGGGATGCGGGCAATGTGTGGAGTTGTGCCCGCCGAAGTGCCTGGAACTGGCTTCTGAACCACGACGTGGAACGAGAGCCCTGCCGACCGAAACATCTGCATCAAGCTGGAAGAAGCTCTGATTCCCGTGCAGGAGACGGTACAAAGCGCCTGCGAAATTCTCGGGCTCAATCTCTTGTATGTCGCGAATGAAGGACGCTTCACAGTCTTCGTTCCTGACGCGCAACTTGGTAGAGCGCTTGAAGTCCTAAAAAGATTTCGGTCTCCGAAGGTTCGGTGTGGGTCGGAAAAGTAGAAAGCAGCCCGGGACGCACGGTTGTTCTGCAAAGCCGCATCTGCGGCGACCGTGTCATAGATATGCTGAGCGGCGAGCGGTTGCCAGAAATCGGTTAATAGCGCGGCCGTCCCAGAGCGCGCCCCCGTCCTCCGCGCCGAGAAACGAGGCGCAGCTTGGACCGAAGTTGCGCTCTCGGGAGGTACCCGTGGCATTACTATGCGCTCGAATCCGCAGGCGCCGTAAATTACTGATTACACGGCCACATCCTCCTCCCTGACCCCAATCATCCCGGCCGGTGGGATACCTCGCTGAGGCACCCCTATGGAAGACGACAATAATGAAGAAACGGCATTATGCTTAGGCTGTACCTACGGAGGTAGGACTATGTCGGTTATGACGCGCCCCGGAACCAAGACTCCTGGGGACTACATTGAGCAAGTCATGTTGAGTGTGAAGACGAAAAACTCTGCCGAGCCCGAATTTCATCAGGCGGTTGCAGAAGTTTTCGATTCTCTAAGATTGGTTCTGTCGAAGCATCCCGAATATCAATCCACAAGACTGCTGGAAAGAATTGTCGAGCCCGAGCGGGTCATAATGTTCCGCGTGCCGTGGTTCGATGATCAAGGCAACGTTCAGATCAATCGTGGTTTCCGCATCGAGATGAACAGCGCTATCGGCCCCTACAAGGGCGGACTCCGCTTCCATCCGTCGGTCAATCTCGGCATCTTGAAGTTCTTGGCATTTGAACAAGTATTCAAGAATTCGCTCACCACGCTCCCCATGGGAGGCGGCAAAGGGGGATCTGATTTTGATCCCAAGGGTAAAAGTGACAATGAAGTGATGCGCTTCTGCCAGAGCTTCATGACCGAACTGCAGCGGCACATTGGACCGGACACTGACGTCCCAGCCGGAGACATCGGCGTGGGCGGGAGGGAAATCGGTTTCCTGTTTGGCCAGTACAAGCGGCTGCGCAATGAGTTCACCGGCGTCCTGACCGGAAAAGGGCTGGGCTGGGGGGGGTCACTGATTCGTCCAGAAGCCACCGGATACGGCTGCGTCTACTTCGCCAGCGAAATGCTCAAGACGAAGAAAGACTCGCTCGAAGGCAAGCTCTGCCTGATCTCAGGCAGCGGCAACGTCTCACAGTACACCGTCGAGAAGCTGCTCGATCTTGGCGCCAAACCCGTCACAGTGTCCGATTCGAACGGCGTCATCTACGATCCTGATGGCATCGACCGCGAGAAGCTCGCCTTCATCATCGCATTGAAGAACGTGAAGCGCGGACGAATCCGTGACTACGCGGATCACTACAAGAAAGCGATCTTCATGCCAACCGATATCAAGCTCGAGCACAACCCGTTGTGGCACATCAAAGCCGACTGTGCGTTCCCCAGTGCCACGCAAAACGAAATCACCGCGAAGGATGCGGCGAACCTGTTGAAAAACGGCATCAAGCTGGTAGCCGAGGGCGCGAACATGCCATCAACGCTCGAAGCCACCAAGCTGTTTCTCGATGCCAAGATCCTGTACGGACCGGCCAAGGCTGCCAACGCTGGCGGCGTGGCAACCTCCGGCCTCGAAATGGCTCAGAACAGCGCACGTCTGAGCTGGACCCGCGAGGAAGTGGATGATCGCCTGCACAAGATCATGATCGCGATCCACCACAACTGCTTCGAAACAGCCGAGAAATATGGCACGCCCGGCAACCTGGTAAACGGCGCCAACATCGGCGGCTTCCTGAAAGTAGCCAACGCGATGCTGGATCAGGGCCTTGTTTGATCATGTAGGGACCGACGCCTCGTCTTTCTGGCCGGGCAAAGCCCAGCATCTGCATGAGTAACAATGAATCGGGTGCCCCATCTTTGCCGCGCTCCTTGCGGCAAAGGTGGGGATTTTGACTTTCAGCCCGACTCCAAGAAATCTGGTGCCTTAACTTCGTCAGATCAATATCCCTAGTAGGCTGTCGCAAAGAACGCGACAAAGAGGAAGCACCCGGCGCTATATGATGGCTTGCAATAACTGATCCATCCCCCATGTCCGTTCCTCGCACCCCCGAGCCCGTTCTCGACGCCGAAGAGCGCTTTGAAGGCTTCGAAAACCTGATGCCCTTCAAGGTCCACAACATTCTTCTGGTCTCCAGTCTGTACGACTCGTTCATCCTCCGCGAGGACGGACGCCTCAACGAACTCCTGATCGACGAATCGCTCGAACTCAACCTGCAGCACATTCCCGGCATTACGCACGTTTCCAGTTGCGCGGAGGCGCTCGACCTCGCCAGTTCCAATCCGCAATTCAATCTGATCGTCACCAATCTCGCCGTCGGCGATATGGACGCCGCACAACTCGCCCGCGAAGTTGGCCGTGCCGGTCTCGACGTTCCCGTGGTCGTGCTCGCCTACGATTATCGGGAGATCAAAAATTTCATCGCGCGCAACCCGGTCACCGACATCGAGCGTATTTTCCTTTGGCAGGGCAACGCGCGCGTTCTCATCGCGATCGTCAAATACATCGAAGACAAACGCAACGTGCTCCACGACACCCGCGCCATGGGCGTGCCCGTGTTGTTGGTGGTGGAAGACAACATCCGTTACTATTCGGCCTTCTTGCCGGTCATCTACACCGAGATCATCAAGCAGTCCCGTCGCGTCATTCAGGAAGGCATCAACGTAGCCCACAAGCTCGTCCGGATGCAGGCTCGTCCTAAGATTCTTCTGAGCTCAAACTTCGAGAACGCCGCGCAGTTAGTACAGCAGTACCGCGACTACATCTTTGCCCTGGTTTCAGACGTCGAGTTTCCGTGGGAAGGCAAACTCAATCCCGAAGCCGGCTTCGAGTTGGCTCGCATGGTCAAGAGTCTCGCGCCCGACGTGCCGGTAGTTCTTCAAACCAGCCGCACCGAATTTCGCCCCCGCGCCCATGCCGAAGGCTACTCGTTCCTGCGCAAACGCTCGCCCACGTTGCTCAAAGATCTGCGGCGCATCCTTACCGATCACTTCGGTTTCGGAGATTTCGTTTTCCGCATGCCCGACCAGCGCGAGGTCGGACGCGCGAGAGATTTGAATGAACTCGAGGAAACGCTTCAGACGTTGCCCGCCGACAGCCTCATGTACCACGCGCAGCGCAACCACTTTTCGCACTGGCTGATGGCGCGCACGGAATTCGCTCTGGCAGCCAAGCTCAGGCCGCGGAAGGTTTCAGACTTCCAGAGTCCCGAGCACCTTCGGCGAGATCTCATCGAGTCGATCAACGGCTACCGTCGCGAACAGAACGAAGTCCTGATAGGCGACTTCAAGCCCGACACGTTCAAGCCGGCTGACTCCAGTTTTCTCCGAATCGGTTCGGGCTCGCTCGGAGGCAAAGCCCGAGGCCTGGCCTTCGTCCGCCATCTCCTGCGCACGCGCCGCATCACGCGCCGCTTTCCCGGAGTGCGCATTACCGTCCCCCCCGCCGTCGTGATTGCAACGGACATGTTCGACTTGTTTCTCGCCGAAAACAACCTGGGAGACTTCGCCCTGCATTGCGACAACGACACCGAAATCCAGCAGCGATTCCTCGACGCCGCGATGCCCGTGCCACTCCAAGAAAACCTGAAAGCATTTCTCTCCGAGGTGGAGTATCCGGTGGCCGTGCGTTCTTCCAGCCTGCTCGAGGATTCGCAATATCAACCCTTCACCGGCGTCTACGAAACGTTCATGTTGGGGAACCAGCAACCCAGCCTGCAAACCCGTCTGGACGAACTCTCCGAGGCCATCAAGCGCGTCTACGCGTCAACCTTCAGCCAGCACGCGAAAGCCTACGTGCGCGCCACGCCGTATCGCCTGGAGGAAGAAAAAATGGCTGTAATCCTTCAACAGGTTGTGGGCACGGCACACGGCTCGCGGTTCTATCCCGACTTCTCCGGCGTGGTTCGCTCACACAATTTCTATCCCGTCGAACCCATGACCTTCGCTGATGGCATCGCCGCAGTCGCGCTGGGCTTGGGCCGCACGGTGGTCGATGGCGGCAAGTGCCTGAGCTTCTGTCCGCGCTATCCGCGTAATCTGCTGCAGTTTTCCTCGGTCGAAGACATCCTCGCTAACACGCAAACGGAATTCTGCGCCCTCGCTCTCGACGGCATTCATCACGGCGGAGGTCCCGGCCATCTGCGCGAGGCCCGCTTCGGGCTCGACGTTGCCGAAGCCGACGGCACGCTGCACGCCGTGGCCTCAACCTACTCTGCCGACAATCAAGCGGTTTACGACGGCCTGAGCCGCCCCGGCCCTCGCGTCGTGACATTTGCTCCCATGCTCAAGCACGAAATGTTCCCGCTGGCCTCGATCCTTGAGTTGCTCGTGCGGGCGGGCGAGGACGCTTTAGGTAATCCTGTCGAAATCGAATTCGCTGTGCGCCTGCCTCGAACCGACAATGAACCGTCCGAATTCGGATTCCTGCAAATCCGCCCACTGACGCTGGCCCGCGACCACCAAGACCTAAGCATCGGCGACGTGGACTCGTCCCAGTTGATCTGCCAAAGCACGAAGGTTCTCGGCAACGGCCGAATCGAAAACCTGCACGATATCGTCGTCGTCGATTCTCAGCGCTTCGAGCGCAGCCGTAGTCAGGAGGTCGCGAGAGCAGTGGCTCACTTCAACGCCACTCTCAGCGCTGAGAATCGCCCTTATCTATTGATCGGTGTCGGCCGCTGGGGTTCGAACGATCCTTGGCTCGGCATTCCGGTCGAATGGGATGAAATCTCCGGAGCCCGTGCCATCGTGGAAGCTGGATTCCACGACTTCCGGGTCACGCCGTCGCAAGGTAGCCACTTCTTTCAGAACCTGACCGCCTTCCAGATCGGATACTTCACCGTGAATCCCGACGCTGGCGAGGGCGCGATCGACTGGCCATGGCTGGCCGAGCAGGCCGCTGTAGAAGAACAGGGCTGCGTCCGCCACCTGCAATTCTCACAGCCGCTGCGCATCGTGATGAACAGCAAGACCAGCCAGGGAGTGATCTTCAAGCCGGAAGTAACCTAAGAAGGGCACGAATCCTTCCGCACACGGGAGTGTGATCCAAATCGCAGCCTTTGAAGGCATCTCCCACCACGATCGTGGAGAGGGGACTTTTGCTGTTTACCTCCCAGTGGAGTCCCTGTGTTCAAAATCATCCGCGCCGGATTCCTGGCGCCCCGTGTCAAACGTTTCGTCACCGAAGCACCTCGTAGCGCCCGGAACCAGAAGCCTGGTCAGTTCGTCATTTCTTCGCATCTATGAAGAAGGCGAGCGCATCCCGGTCACGATCGAGAGCTCAGATCCAGAGCGCGGCCCCGTCAACATCGACGTCGAGTCGGCAGCAAAAAACCACGCACCTGCTGAACTCGCTCGAAACCGGCGATCAGATTCTCGACGTGGTTGGTCCGCGCGGCAAGCCGTCAGAGATCGCAAACTACGGCACCGTGGTGGTGGTAGGCGGTGGCGTCGGCGCTTAACGCGCCGGGAATCGGGTCCTCTCTATCGTCGGCGCTCGCCATAAAGAATTGGCCATTCTTGAACCGGAAATGTGCGCGGTGAGCGACTTGCTCATGATCACCACCGACGATTGGCAGCTCCGCCGACAAAGGTTTTATCACCGACAAACTCTGCCAATTGATGCAAAACGGCACAGGCATCGACCTGTTTGTGGCCGCGGCCCAATCGTGATGATGAAGGCGATCGCCGAGATGACCCGCAAGGAAAACATCGACCCGGTCGTCAGTCTGAACCCCTATCATGATCGACGGCACCGGCATGTGCGGGGGCTGCCGCGTGATGATTGGAGACATCATGACCGGCAGCGCCACCGTGATGCTCGCGATGGGCGCGGGACGCCGCGCCGCCGCGCCGCCAAATCCATCCATGAATATTTGACGACCAGCGAGTGGTGAGATCTTGGGTGGCGCAGCGCTTTGAGCGCAGCATCATGACTTTGAGGCTGTAGCCCCAGCCAAAAGTTGGAGTTTTTTCGCGGTCTTTACCCGTCGCTAACACACCGTCAAACTCTGAACGACGCCATTGCGCTTCTTACTGCTCAACCGAATCGCTAAAAGGTCAGCTCGAAATAAGTGTCGGTCCGAGCCCATAGGAATGGAAGGCGCGCCATCCAGTACTTGCGATTGATCGCCTGCCGCGCTCGAGCATGCTCCTGTGGTTGCAAAATGCGGGCCTTCGCGTCAAACTCCGGTCCAGTCACCTTTCCCCGAATCGTGCAGGGCGCCACGCGTACCTGTGGATTATTGCGAATCCGCTTGGCCTTTCCCATATCGCTGCGTGTCATCACATAGAGCTTGCCGCCTTCTTCCCCAAACCACACGGGAGTAGCGACGCCCGCTCCGGTCTTACGAAACGTTGTGAGAGAAATGTATTTCTGACCTTGGACAGGCGCGGGAATTTGGCTTGGCATAAAGTTCATTCTAAAATGCCACAGAGCAAAAGTCCTCGCCAGGATCAGTTTCTGGTCCAAACGCTGTCGTCGCTGGTACGCGATTCGTCTCGGCAGATTGCCCCGGTCGCACCATATGTGTTACAAGCCTGAACATGCGTAAATGGATGAAGGATCGATTGCAGCGCCGTAAGAAGAAAGACCCTGAGCAGGGAAGTCAGGCGGCGCCTCCGCCACTGCAGCCGGCTTATTTTGATGCGGAGCAAACTCCTGACACACCGCCCGAGTCGAGCCATGTCGAGTCTCGGCATCTTGAGCCCGTCTCTAGCGAAGCTGAAACTCCGGCCGCCTCCGAGCCTGAGTCCGAAGCGCAGCCTGGTACCGAGGAACCCGCGAGCGCCCTACAGCAGCCTCGCCAGCCAGCTACGACCGCAGAGGGACAGCGTGGCCGCGGACGCCGCCGTCGTGGCGGACGCGGTCGAGGTGGACGCGGTCGCGAGCAGGCTGTCGCTCAAGCCTTCAGTCCAGCCGTTGCGAAAGGCATAATTCCTGTTCAGCCTGGTCAGCTGGTTGAAGAGGGTGCCGAAGAAGGAGCACTCGAAATTGCCGAACCCGAAACCCAGGCTACGCCCGGCGCTCCCCCGGTTCCCGCGGCCGCGCCACGTCCGCCCAAAGGCATTGTCGTGCTCGCGATCGGGCTTCCCGGTTCTGGCAAGAGTTCGTGGTTCAAGCGGCACAACGTCGTCCCGCTTTCCAGCGACATGGTCCGCTCGCTTCTGTTTGACGACGTACGCGAGCAGCGCTTTCAGGATCTTGTGTTTTCCAATCTGCGTTCCATGCTCAAAGCCCGCCTCATTGCCAAACGGCCCATGAATTATGTGGACGCCACGAACCTGACTCCGCAGGAACGTCAGCACTGGATCAAACTTGCCAAAGATTACAGCTACGAAGTTCAGGCTGTGTTTTTTGATGTTCCGCTGGAAGTTTGCGTCGAGCGCCACCAGCGACGCGACCGCGTCGTCCCGGAAGACATCATGCGCCGAATGGCCGCCAAACTGAAGGCACCAACGTTCGAGGAAGGCTTCGCCAAAATCACGGTCGTACGCGTGAAGAAAAAAGCTGAGGAGCCGAAGCAAACAGGAGCCTAAGAGCTAGCGCTCAACCCCAGGTCATCCTTTCAAATGCGGCAACAATTCTTTGAACGCTGCCGACGAAGACGAACGCATCAATTCATAAATCATCATCTCGGTCGACGAAATCACCGCGCCCGCAGACCGCATTCGTTCGAGGCCGATCTTCCAATTCCATTTCGTCCTCGAACTCACCGCGTCTGACGCAACGTGGACGAGGTATCC
>Ga0209006_10000878_pt1 | contig 27842 bp, 20 predicted proteins | sample JacPin_JW_Ref_O2_FD_188567 | JGI IMG/M metagenome (GOLD analysis project Ga0209006, IMG submission 188567) | Forest soil microbial communities from Algoma, Ontario, Canada - Jack Pine, Ontario site 1_JW_Ref_O2 (SPAdes) (version 2) | ecosystem: Environmental > Terrestrial > Soil > Boreal...
GCGGTCGTCATTGACAAAGGTCTCAGCGGTGAAAGAATTGCCTCCATGCGAACAATGGCTCAATAGCGAATTCGGTAGGGGCGATAAACCTGTCGAAGCCGTTGTCTCGCATCCTGAACCTCCTCCCATATTGGAGGCCCAATCAACGAATTCGTGAACCTGGACAGCAATGACGGCGATCGTCGCTCTCAAGGTGGGGCGGCGACCCCTTCGACGAGAATGAGATTGCGGCTCAGCGCCTCGTCGCGTACTTCGAGCGCGGAGGCATATTCGGGCGATCGATACCAGGTTTGCGCCTGTTCGGCGCTGGGGAATTCGACGATAATGATCGTCCGCGGCGTCCAGTCTCCCTCCAGCGGCGAGATCGCGCCGCCGCGCGCGAGATAGCGGCCGCCGTATTGCGCGATCGAAGCGGCGGCCCGAGTGCGATAGATTTGCATCGCCTCCTCATCGCGGATGGAGACGTCGGAGATGATATAGGCGGACATGATGAACCTTTGAACCAACACGACGAAGTCACAGGCTATCGCCTGATAGCGTCACGATCCAGCGGAGGAATCAGTCGAACCAGCAACGATGTCCGCGCGTAGCGACGAGAGTTCATTGATTGCATGGAGGCAATCATGCGCGAAAGGCATGCAAACAGTGAAGGATGCCGCCCCCACGCGCATCGCGGATCAGCCCGCTCCGGCCTCCTCAGAACGCGACCTTGTCGCCGCCTTTCAGTTCGAGGATTTCGCGCGCCTCGTCGGGCGTCGCCACCGCGAGGCCGAGGCCCTCGATGATCTGGCGCGCGGCGCGCACCTGCTGGGCGTTGGATTCAGCCAGCCGGCCGGGACCGGCCCATAGCGAATCTTCGAGGCCGACGCGCACATTGCCGCCCATCGCGGCCGCCTGGGCGGCGATCGGCAATTGACTGCGCCCGGCGCCGAGCACGGACCATCGATATTGATGGCCGAACAGGCGGTCCGCGGTCCGCTTCATATGCATAACATCCTCGGGATGCGGACCGATGCCGCCGAGAATGCCGAACACCGTCTGCACGAACAGCGGCGGCTTGACGAGGCCGCGTTCTAGGAAATGCGCGAGATTGTAGAGATGGGCGGTGTCGTAGCATTCGAACTCGAAACGCGTGCCGGCGTCGCCAAGGACGCCGAGCACGAACTCAATGTCCTTGTAAGTGTTGCGGAAGACGAGATCGCGCGAATTCTCCAACGCTTGGCGCTCCCAATCGTGCTTGAAATTCTTGAACCGGCCGAGCATCGGGAACAGGCCGAAATTCATCGAACCCATATTGAGCGAAGCGACTTCCGGCTTGAACGTCTCGGCCGGCTTCACGCGTTCCTGCACGGTCATATAGGGCGCGCCGCCGGTCGTCAGGTTGATGACCGCGTCGGTCGCCTGCTTGATGCGCGGCAGGAAGCGCGCGAAGGCCTCCGGGCTCTGGTCCGGCCTGCCGGTCGCAGGATCGCGCGCATGAAGATGAACGATCGCGGCGCCCGCCTCGGCGGCGCCGATCGCGGCGGCGGCGATTTCGTCAGGCGTGACCGGCAGATGCGGCGACATCGACGGCGTATGGATCGCGCCGGTGACCGCGCAGGTGATGATGACTTTTGCATTCGCCGCCATGTGTCGAACTCGCTTTCCTTTCAGGATTCGTTCAGCGACCGATCTCGCGATCGACGCGCCGCTTATGCGCCGCGAGCGCCATCAGGCGGCGATCGCGCCAGGCCTGCCGCTCGACGAGGCGATCGGCCGGCAAAGCGGCGCGGCGATCAGCCTCGATCGCATCGAGAACCGGACCACCCCAATCGGCGCGCCACTGCACGCTCTCGAAAATGTTGGAATAGACCGACTGGTAGCGCTCGACGTAATCGCGCACGCCGGCCGGCGCATTGAGGTCGATGGTCTCGAACGGGCCGATGAAGGACCAGCGCAGGGCCAAGCCATCGCGCAGGCCGATATCGATATCCTCGGCTGTGGCGTAGCCCTGCGCGACGAGGCGAAACGCCTCTTCGAGCAGCGCGCCCTGCAGCCGATTCATCACAAAGCCGTCGATCTCGCGTTTCATGACGATCGGCGCATGGCCGGCGGCGCGCAGGAAACCGGCGGCGCGTTCGACGATCGCCGGATCGGTCCAGGGCGCCGGGACGATTTCGGCGGCGGGGATCAGATATGGCGGATTGATCGGATGAACGACGAGACAGCGCGCGCGCCCGGCGAGCGTCTCGGTGAATTTCGAGGGCAGGATCGCCGAAGTCGAGCTCGCCAGAATGGTTCGCGGCGGGGCAGCGACGTCGAGCCGTGCGAATATCTCGCGCTTCATCGGGACGTTCTCGGGCGTGCTTTCCTGAACATATTCGGCGCCGGCGAGCGCTTCTTCGAGCGAAGCGGCGACATGCATCCGCGCACGGATCTCCTCCGGCTTGGCCCCGCCGAGAAGATCGTTGCGATTGAGGTCGGGCAGCAGTCCCTCGATATATTCGAGAGCCGTCGCGGGCGCGGCGGCCGCAGCGTCCCACAACGCGACAGCATGTCCCGCCCGGGCGAAGCTGATCGCCCAGGCGCGACCGACGAAACCAGTCCCGATAATTGCGACTTTCACCACGCTCATCCCTCAACAGTTCCCATGCCGACTGCCCATATCGATCCTCGGCAGCGCTGCTTCGACGCCCCTATCGACCCGTAACGGTGAGCCGGCGTCGCGAATAGGCGTCGATCGTCACCGCCAGCAACAGGATAGCGCCCTCGACCATATATTTGACGTCCGCCGGCTGACCAACGAGATCGAGGCCATTCGAAACGCTGCCGATCACCAGCGCGCCAAGCAGCGCCGCCCACACGCTGCCGCGGCCGCCAAACAGGCTGGCGCCGCCGATCACCGCCGCCGCGATCGATTCGAGCAGCAAGGTTCCCCCGCCCGTCTGGGTGCTCGCCGCCTGCAAGCGCGCCGTCGAGATCAAGCCACCGACCGCGGCGAGACCGCCAGCCAGCGTGAAGACGAGAACACGAATGCGGATGACCGAGATGCCGGCCCGGCGCGCCGCCTCCGCATAGCCGCCGACCGCGTAGATATGGCGGCCAAAAGTCGTCCGGCGCGCCAGCCAATCGAAAAAGGCGACGAGCGCGAACAGCAGCACACCCGCCGTAGGCACGCCATAGGCGCTGTTGAGCACGGCGACGGCGCCGAGCAGCAGCACGGCGATCGTCGCGGTCTGGACGACGAGAACCGGCAGCGAGCGCGACGACATGCCGGCCCGGCGGCGCTGATTATCCTCGAAGAGGCGACTGCCGGCATAGCCGATAACGGCGACGATCGCGAGGCCCCAACCCCAGGCGTCGGGAAGAAACGTCGAGGCGATCGCGGTGATGCGCGCGTCGAACACGTTCAGCGTGCCTGCGTCGCCAAGCACGTGAAGCTGAACGCCGAGCCAGACAAGCAGGCCGGCCAGCGTCACGACGAAAGAAGGGACGCGCAACACCGCGAACCAGAGGCCTTGAAAGGCGCCGATCAGCCCGCCGGCCGCCAGCATCGCCACAATGCCCGCCCACCAGGGCCAATTGTCGTCGACGGTGAGGACGCCGAGAATCGCCGCCGTCGCGCCGGCGACCGAGCCCACCGACAGATCGATCTCGCCCAGCAGCAGCACCAGCACGACGCCGATGGCGATGGTGCCGGAAACGGAAATCTGCAGGACGAGATTGGACAGGTTCCGCGCAGTCAGAAAATGCGCGTCCTGCGCTTGAAAATAGGTCCAGATCAGCGCCAGGCCGAACACCACCGGCAGCGCGCCCAATTCGCCCGAACTGACGCGCAGACGCAAATCGCGCAACAGCGCGGTCAGCGCCGAGCGCGGGCCGCGACGCTGAGGCGCTCCGATCGCCTGCCCGCTCGCCGGGGAGAGTTCCGAACTGGGTTCCATCAGCCCCTTCGCGCTCCCGTGATCGCCGCGACGACATCGTCGGGCGTCGCCGCGTCACGTTTGAATGTCGCGACCCTGCGGCCAAGACGCAGGACGATGATTCGATCCGCCACTTCGAACACATCATGAAGATTGTGCGAGATCAGCACGACGCCCAATCCCCGGACGCGGAGCCGCTTGATCAATTCCAACACCTGAAAAGTCTGGGCGACGCCGAGCGCGGCCGTCGGCTCGTCGAGCAGCACGATTTTGGAATTCCACATGACGGCGCGCGAAATCGCCACCGATTGCCTTTGACCGCCCGAAAGCGTCGCGACCGGCGAACGCACACTCTTGATCGTCGTGACATTGAGCTGTTTGAGCACATCGAGAGCGCGACGCTCCATGTCGAGTTCCGCCAATCGGCGCAACGCGGTGGGCGCCGCAATGCTCTCCCGGCCAAGAAACATATTCGCGACGACATCGAGATTGTCGCAGAGCGCAAGGTCCTGATAGACCGTCTCGATGCCAAGCTGGGTCGCGTGGCGCGGCGAGCCGATATTCACCTCGGCGCCGTCGAAGCGGACAATTCCGCCGTCGGGCGCATGCGTGCCCGCGATGACTTTCAACAGCGTCGATTTGCCGGCGCCGTTATCGCCGGCCAGCGCCACGACCTCGGCGGGATAGACTTCGAAGTCGACCTCGGAGAGCGCTTCGACCGCGCCGAAATGCTTTGATATTGCCGTGAGCTCGAGAATCGGGACGGGAGCGCGTTCGCCCCCGCCCGCATCGCCTCTTTGCAGATTCGTCTCCGGCATGCTCAGGACTTGCAGGGACCGACCGTTGGCATGCTCTTGCAGAGAGCGTCCTTGGTGACAGCGCCGTCTTCGATCTCGAGATGCATATTGTCGAGCGTGATGACGACGGGGCTGACCTTCGCCCACGGCACGTCGCCGTGGTCGTTGTTCATGGTGGCGCCGTTGAACAGAACCGCCGCCGGCTTCTCGCCTTTCAGCAGCGCCGCGGTGATCGCCGCAGCCTTGCCGGCTTGTTCCTTCAGCGAGCGCCACACCGTCATCGATTGCTTGGCCTGCAAAATGAGTTGCAGGCTGTTCAGCGTGCCGTCCAATCCGGTCACCGGCACCTTGCCGGCGAGCTGCTGAGCCTGCAGCGCGGCGATGATGCCGCCGGCCATGCCGTCATTGGCCGACATCACGGCGTCGACGCCATTATTCGATTTCGTGAGGATCTGCTCCATTTCGGCCTGCGCCTTCGAGGGATCCCATAGAGGCGTCCAGACCTCGGCGACCTCTTTACGAGAACCTTTGTCGAAGAGCGGTTTGAGGACGCTCATGTAGCCCTGCTCGAAGAGATGCGCGTTATCGTCGACGGGCGAGCCGTCGATGACCGCGATCCTGGCGCCGTCCTTGGTGTTGTCGGCGAGCCAGGAGCCCTGCAATTGGCCGATCTTGAGGCCGTCGACCGACACGTAATAGGCGACCGGCGCATTCCGGATCAGACGGTCATAGGCGATCACCGGCACGCCCTGTTTCTGCGCGTCGTTGACGATCACCGCCGCGCCTTTCTGATCGATCGCAGTGACGACGAGCACCTTGGCGCCGCTCGCCAGCGCGGCTTCCGCCTGCGCCTGCTGTTTCGAAGCGTCGTTGAGGGCGTTCTCGACCTTGACTTGCGCGCCCGGGAATTCTTTGGCCAGGGCCGCGATAAAGAAGGGTTTGTCCTGGCTCTCCCAACGCGCCGTCACGTTTTCCGGCAGCAGGAAGACGACGAGCGGTGAATCGGCCCGCGCCTGACTGACGAAGGTGAGGCTGGTCGCCGCAATGAGCCCTGAGAGAACTGCGCCGAGCGCCAAGCGCGTGGCCCGATCGATCTTTGCCATCATCATACCTCCCTGATTTTGTCGGACGCCTTTTTCCGGCGCCATGCCAATAGCGACAACTATCGCGATGGCGCGCGTGACGATCCAGCCGAAAGCTAGGCGTAAACGTTTTAGTATGTCAATGGGAAGCGGCCCCCATCGCGAATTTGTGGTGGCGGAGCGGCGGGGGCGGCGCGTCGGCCCGGCGCGTTCGCCGCGCGCTTAGCCCCGCAGAACAATATCGTAGGGGAGAATGACGGAGCGATGCGCACCGCCCTCTCTCAGCCTGTGCAATTGCCGGATCGCCTCGGTGGCGAAGGCGACATGCGGGACGCGCACGGTGTTGAGCCACGGCGCAAGCCAATCGTTGAGCGGGTTATCGTCGAAACCGTAGATCCTGACATCACCGGGAACCGCCAGGCCCAGTTCGCGGCAGCGACGATAGGCGCCATAGGCGATCTGGTCGTTGCCGCAAAAGAGCGCGCGGTAGCGCTTGCGCTGGAGGAGATCGACGGCGCATTGGTAGCCGCTGTCCATCGAAAGGCTGGATTCACGAATGTCCCCCGCCTCGATCGCGACATCCTTTTCCCGCAAGAGGTCGATGGTCGCCTTGAGACGGCGGGCGCTGGTGTCGGAATAGAGGGGGCCATGGATAATGCCGACCGGCAGGTCCTGATTGCGCAGGATCGCCGACATGATGTCTCGCGTGGCCGCATAATCATCGACGCCGACGAATGAAATTTCGCCTAGCGAATCGATGCGGCGATTGATGAAAACCGTGTAATTCTGTTCGATGCTGGTTCGAAGCTGTTTGCTTTCGACCGCGCAAAGCAGGAACAGGCCGTTGACCCGCCGGCCGTTGATTTCATCGAGGCAGCGATCCTGCAACGCGGCGTTCTCGTTCGTATTGAAGAACAGCATGACTTTGCCGATTTCGTTGAGCTGGCGCTCCAGCTCCCAAGCCACCGCCGCGTAGAAATTGTTCTGGATATTCGAGATGACGAGAGCATAGGTGTCGCTGATCTGCGCGCGCAGAGCGCGCCCGATTCGATTCGGCAGATAGTTCATTTCCTTGATAAGCGACTGGACCCGCGCCCGCGTCTCGTTGGAGACGCCTCGCGCCTCCTCGTTCACAACGCGCGATACAGTGGCGATCGAAACGCCGGCGCGACTGGCGACGTCGTGGATCGAAAGATTTGACTGTTTTCCCTGTCGCGATCGAGGGGTGGCGGCAGCCCCCGCGGCGGGGGTAACTGGCCCCGCATTCGCGTCGCCTTTGCGCTTGGACGCGCGCGACCGTGCTTTAAGCTTGTGGTCCATGGTCGCCGCTGGCGCCGGCCGCTGCGTCGAACGCCCGGCTGTGGCAATGTTTCAACAAACGTCTATCACCAGTTCGAAGGGCGGGAAGCAGGTCTGGCGCCGATAAAAAGCCTTTGGGCAGCAATGACAATCTTTTGTTTCCACGGCGCCGCGAAAGCGCACGCGTCGCTTATCGTCAGCCCCCCAACCATCGCCCCGGCCTCACCCAGGGCGGGATGAATCGCATCGAATACGGCAACGTTTACGTACTCATAAAAGATCGCGCCGTCTTCGCTGTCAAGGGCGCGTCAATGTCGAGACCTGGACCGATAGACAGACGCTTCGCGAATTCTCGGCGGATTGTCGAAAATCTTGCGCCAAGCGCCGCGCGCTTCACGCCGCATGAATAGGCAATCCGGCATGCTGGCGGCGCGGTAAAACGTTTACGGGTAGCGGCTATCGACGGCAAGCCGGGCGCAGCGCGATTCGGCGGTCCCGGCGGCGATATCGCCTTTGCCCGCGAAAACCATCTAGTCGCGCAGTCGCTGGCGCAAGCCCGCTGACAGGACGCCGAGCAGCGCACGGCATGAGGCGGCGCCGGCGTCGAGCGTCCCGCGCGAGCGTTCGCCGAGGCGGCTGGCGCGACCGATCCTGGCGACCATGTCGCGCGTCGATTCCAGCCCCGCCTCGCTTGCCTGGTCGAGCGCTTCGAGACAGGCGCGGAAAGGCTCGCCTTTGGCGCGCGCAGATTCATAAGCAGCGGCGGCCGGCGCCAGCACATCGACCAGCGTCTTGTCGCCGGGCCTGGCGCCGCCAAGATCGACCACCGCTGCGACGCCCGCACGAAGCATTGCCGCGAAACTGTCGCGATCGAGGTCGGCGCGACCCTTCAGCGAAGTCGCCATGTCGAGGAAGAAGCTGCCGTAAAGCGGGCCTGTCGAGCCGCCGATTTCATCGAGCAAGGTTTCGCCGAGCGTCGCAAAGCCCTGCGCCAGATCCGGCGGATGGGCGCCGAGCCGTTCGACCGCGCGGCGAAAGCCCTTGCTCATATTGATGCCGTGGTCGCCGTCGCCGATCGCGCCGTCGATCTGGCTGAGCCACGCGGCCTGTTCGACAATTGTATTGGCCATATCGACGACGACCGGCCCCGCTTCTTTCAGGCTGACGCTGTCCATGGATCAGGCTTTCGCGCCGACAGTCAGGCCGATCGCGCGCGCCGGCGCGCCGATCAATCGATCGAGTTCGCCGTCGAGCCGCATCAGCGTGACCGACACGCCCATCATGTCGAGCGAGGTGAAATAATTGCCGACGAAGCGATGGCGCGGCGTGATTCGATGCGCGGCGAGGATTTCCGCGACATGGCCATAGAGGATGTAAAGCTCCATCAGCGGCGTCGCGCCTAGTCCGGAGATCAGCACGGCGACATCGGCGCTGTCGAAGGGAAGATCGGCGAGGATCGCATCCATCATCAGCGCCGCCATCTCGCGCGCCGGCTTGGTCGGCATGACGGCGACGCCCGGCTCGCCGTGGTGACCGATGCCGACCTCCATATGACCTTCTCGAATCGTGAAGTTCGGTTTGCCAGCCGCCGGTATCGTGCAGGCTGAAAGGCCGATGCCGATGCTGCGGGTCGAATCGATCGCCTTTTGCGCGCTGGCGATCACCGCGTCGAGATCAGCGCCCTCGTCGGCGCGGGCGGCGCCGACTTTCCAGGTCAGAATTTCGCCGGCTACGCCACGCCGCTTGTCCGCCTCCGCCAGCGGCGCCGAGGCGACATCGTCGTTGGCGACGACGGTTTTGACGACGAGGCCCTCGCGTTCGGCGAGCTTGACCGCCATTTTCACGTTCATATTGTCGCCGGCGTAATTGCCGTAGAGGCAGGCGATTCCGCGCCCGCCGTCCGCCGCCTTGAAGGCGTGATGAAAGCTGCGCGCCGACGGCGAGGCAAACACTTCGCCAAGCGCGACCGCGTCGATGAGGCCCGGGCCGACATAGCCGACGAAGGCGGGCTCATGACCCGAGCCGCCGCCGGTGACAATGCCGACCTTGCCGGGCTTCGGCGCATGGACGGCGCGAATGACGCGCGGATTATCGGTGACCGCCAAAAGATCGGGATGCGCGGCGAGCAGCCCCGCGACAGCATCCTCGACCACTTCCTCCGGATTATTGATGACTCGGTTCATGGCCGCGCCCTGTGTTCGATCGGATGTGATTCCGATCGCGCAAATAGGCGCCGGGCGCGGGGGTGGAGTCAACGCCCGTAATGTTTCCCGACATTTCGGACGGATCATAAAAGGCAGATTCCGTCATTGTTTGCACGGCGGAGCCGATGCGCGAGAGGCATCCGAAGTCAAGGATCTGGCCGCGCTCATGATATATGAGACCGCCGCCGGTCGTGGCGACGCCATCTCATTGATTGCATGAAGGCGATTATGCGCGAGAGGAATTCGAACTCAAGGATGGTCCTTCGGACCACCGCCGAAGGCGGCGACGGCTTCGCCGTCGTCCTTGACTTCGAATTCCTCTCGCGCACACGCTCCTCCATGCAAACAATGAGGAAATCTGCTCCCCCTCGTTCGTCTCGTAAGTCGTGAACCCGCACATTCGGCGCGCCGCGCTTCGCGTCAGCGCTTGGCGACCCCCGCAATCGCGCTGAAAACCGCCAGCGGCGTCGCCGGCATATCGATATGTTCGACGCCATAGGCGCGCCACAGGGCGTCGGCGACCGCGTTCATAACCGCCGGCGTCGAGCCGATCGAGCCCGCCTCGCCCGCGCCCTTCAGGCCGAGCGGATTGGTGGTCGAGGGGATGTTGCGGGTTTCGAAATGGAAATCGGGCAGGCTGTCGGCGCGCGGGATGCAATAATCCATGAAGCTCGCCGTCAGCAATTGCCCATCTTCGCCGAACACGGCGCGCTCCATCAGCGCCTGGCCGATGCCCTGCGCGATGCCGCCATGCACCTGGCCCTTCAGCAGCATCGGGCTGAGAGTGAAGCCGTAATCGTCAACCACGGTATAGCGGACGATTTGGGTCGCGCCGGTTTCCGGATCGATCTCGACTTCGCAGACATGCGTGCCGTTCGGATAGGTCGCGTCGGGCGGCGTGAACGATTCGATCGCCTTCAGTTTTTCCGGCTTGGCGCCGGGCAATTTTGCGATCTCCTCGTAGGAAATCGCGCGATCCGTGCCGGCGATGCGGATATGGCCGTCGGCGACTTCAAGATCGCCAATGGCGGCTTCCAGCTTGTCGGCGGCGAGTTCCTTCAACGAAGCGACGAGCGTCTCGGAGGCGCGGTTCACCATGACGGCGCCGACAGGAATCGAACGCGAACCGCCGGTGCCATGGCCGGTCGGAATGCGATCGGTGTCGCCCTGCACGATTTTGATGCGATCGAGCGGCACGTCGAGATATTGCGAAACAACTTGCGCATAAGCGGTCTCGTGACCCTGGCCATTCGACTGGGTGCCGATATAAGCGGTGAAATTTCCGTCCGGACCGAGTTCCACCGAGCCTTCCTCGCCATCGCCCCAGGCGGTGCATTCGATATAGCTTGAAAGCCCGATGCCGCGGATGAGGCCGCGCTTCCTGGCCGCTTCGACGCGCGCGCCAAAGCCCGCATAATCGGCGCGCGCCAGCGAAGCCCGCATGGCGCCTTCGAAATCGCCGACGTCATAAGTGCGCGCGGTCTGCGTGACATAAGGCATCTGTGCAGCCTTGACGAAATTGCGTGCGCGAATTTCCTCGGGCGCGATCTTGAGCGTGCGCGCGCATTTGTCGACAAGCCGCTCGAGGACATAGGCGCCCTCCGGCCGCCCGGCGCCGCGATAGGCGTCGACAGGAACGGTATGGGTGTAGATACCGCGGCAGCGCGCATGCAGCGTGTCGATGTCGTAGGTTCCCGTCGCCATGGTTGCGCCGAGCCAGGGAATATACGGCCCAAATTGGGAGAGATAGGCGCCAAGGTTGCCGAGAATGTCCACGCGCATGGCGAGGAACCGGCCGTCCTTGTCGAGCGCCATTTCCGCTGTCGTCAGATTGTCGCGCCCCTGCGCGTCGCCGACAAAATGTTCCGTGCGGTCCGCCTGCCAGAACACCGGCCGCCCGAGCCGCCTGGCGGCTTCGAGCACCAGCGGGTATTCGCGATACATCAGGCTCTTGGTGCCGAAGCCGCCGCCGACGTCGTCGGTGACGACGCGCAATTTGTCCGGCGGGATTTTCATGATCATGCCGGCGATCTGGTCGCGCAAGCCGTGTACGCCCTGGCTGCTGGCGTGCAGGGTGTAGCGCCCCGACGCCGGATCATATTCTCCCGCGGCGCTGCGCGGCTCCATGAAATTGGCGACGACGCGTGGATTGACGATCGTGATGGAGACCACATGCGCCGCTTTGGCGAAAACCGCGTCGGTTTTGGCCTTGTCGCCGATATGCGCGTCATAGGCGACATTGCCGGGCGCTTTGGCGAACACAAGCGGCGCGCCATCGGCGATCGCCTCGCGCATGTCGATCGCCGCGGGGAGCGGATTCCAGTCGATTTCGATCGCTTCGACCGCCTCGCGCGCTTCAGGCTCCGATTCGGCGACTACCATTGCGACTGCGTCGCCGACATGGTCCGCCGAACCCTTCGCCAATACCGGGTACGGCTTGAGTGGGGTCGTGGACTTGTCGGAATTGGGCATTGGCGCGAGGCAAGGGAGATCGCCGATGTCAGCAAAATCATCGGCCGTATAGACCGCCTTGACGCCGGGCGCCGCGCGCGCCGCCTCGAGATCGCCAAACGAGAACGTCGCATGGGCGTGCGGGCTACGCAGGAAGACGGCGTGCAACGCGCCGGCTGGCGCATAATCGGAGGTGTAATTGCCGCGGCCGGTGATGAACCGCACATCCTCGACGCGCTTGATCGACTGCCCCATCCCAAACTTCATCGGCTTCATCAGTTAAGTCCCCAACATCTCGGGCTGACGGTCGGCGTGCGAACGGCGTCGACCGGTTGAACGATTACTTTACCATGCCATCGGCGCGACGCCAGCGCCGAGCCGAGGAGGTTTCCGTCGGCTGCGCTCCGAAAATCCAATGATTTGCCATCTTCCGGCCGCGTCTGGTCAACACTTCGTTAATCGCTGACGAGGAGAATGGCAAAGATCGGTTAACCAGATTGGGTCGCGGCAATGAATTCTTTTGAAGATGTTAACCAAGAGGGGCTCTCCCAGGATTCGGAGCGCTCCAAATCTCCCAGCGAGGCGGCCGCGACCCCTGCCGGCGCCGATGCGCCTGCGCCAGCGGTTGAAGCCTCGGCGCCGGTTGTAACGCTTGGCGACGAGACCCCTGGCGAAAAGACCCTCGGCGAGAATAAGAGCAACGCCGCTCCAGCCCCCCAGACTCGTGCGCCGACACTTCCCTCCCCCGCGGCCGACGTCAAAGGCGCGGCCGAGCCGCCGGCGGTCCGGCTCAATCTCATCCCGTTCGTCACCGGCGCGCAGGCCGACGCGCCGCCGCCGCCGCGGCTCCGCAATTCCTACTGGCGCGCCACGTTCGAGAAGCGCTACCAGATTGGCATGATCGCCGCGGGATTGGCCCTGGCCGGCGTCGCCGTCGCAGCGTCGCTTTCGATGAAGGCGCAGCATGACCAGCTTCTTGTTTCGCAAAGCAATGAGACCGAGGATCTGGCGGAGACGGTCAAGGCGCTCAAGGTCCGGCTGAGCGCGATCGATACCGCCAAACACGAAGATATTCTCGAATTGCGCAAGAGCGTGGCCGAACTCAAGAGCGGCCTCGCCGCCGCGCAGGGCTCCAGCGCGACCCTCGCGCAATTCGCCGCGCGCGCCGATCGCATTGAACATGACGTCGACGCGCGCATCGAAAAACTTGGCGAACGCGTCGACCATGATTCGGCGGCCCATAACGCCGACTTCACCGCGAAACTGGAAAAGCTCGGCGAGCGGGTCGATCACGATGGAGTCGCTCGTAGCGCCGATTTCGCCGCCAGGCTCGAAAAGCTTGAGAAGAAGGGCGCGGCTCCGGTCGTTGCAGCAGCCACGCAGCCCGCAATCATTCCTGTCCCGGTCCCCGCTCCGGCGCCCGCCGCTTTGCCCAAACAACCAACAGTTCTGCCACCCGTCGCCGCCAATGTTTCGAAGGAAACGACGGGTTCGATCGCGCCGCAGACGCCGCTTCGCGGCTGGGCCGTTCGCGAGGTCCGCGGCAATGTAGCGATCGTCGCGGGACCATACGGATTTCGCCAGGTCGCGCAGGGGGACACCCTGCCGGGCGCCGGCCATGTCGAGCGTATCGAAAGACGCGCAGCGGGTTGGACTGTCGTGACCGACCGGGGGATTATCAACAGCGCCGCCTATGGCGGGGGCGCCTATCGCGCCTATGGCTACGGCGGGTATGACGGAGGCTATGGGCCGCCCGAAGACGAATTTTAGGAAGGATGCCAGCCAGGCCTTCACGCCTGGCGTGGCCTGAAGCGCACGCCCAAGACCTTCAGGCTCGCGAGGAGAACGGCGCCATAGACCAGGGCGCCGATCACCGCCAGAAGAACAAGCTGCGTCTCGTTGCGCAAATGAGCGAGCCTCTGGACATAGTCGAAGGTCGGCGCCTCGGTCAGCGACACCGCCAGGGCCAGCAGGCCGCTGGCGCAAAAGGCGGCGACGAAGACCTCGGCCAAAGCCGCATCCAGCCGCATCCAGCCGCGGCGGCGACCCAGAACCATCAGGCCGCCGAGATTGACCCACGCGCCGGTCGCCGTGGCAAGCGCGAGACCGACGCCGCCATAGGTTTTGTAGAGCGCCATTTTGAGCGCGACATTGACGGCGATCGCTCCTAGCGAAATGAGCATCGGCGTCGTGGTGTCGCCGCGCGACTGGAAGCTCGCCACCGTCGAGCGAATGAGGACGATCGGGATCAACCCGAGGCCATAGGCGGCGAGCACCGCGGCGGAACTGGCCGCCGCTTCCGCGCTGAAGGCGCCGCGCAAGAAAGCGCCGCGCGTAACGAGATCTGGAATCTGCAGAAAGGCGACGCAGAACGGCGCCGACAGCGCCAAAGTGATCGCCATCGTCCGGTTTTGCGCCAGCGCGGCGCCGTCCGCGTCGCCGCGCGCCAGGCGCCGGCTCATCTCTGGCAGCAGCACGGTTCCCGCCGCCACGCCGATGACGCCGATTGGCAATTGGTACAAGCGTTCCGCGTAATAGATCGAAGACAAGATTCCGGTCGGCAGCAAAGAAGCGATGATCGTGTCGGCGAAAATGGCGATCTGCACGCCGGCCGAGCCGATGATCGCGGGAAGCAGCGCCCCGAAGAATTGGCGCACGTCGGCGCTCAGATGCGGCCACGCCAGCGTCTCCAGCAATCCGCGACGGCGCGCCGCGACGGCGACGAGCGCGAGTTGCGCCACGCCCGAGAGGACAACGCCCCAACTCGCCGCTTCGCCGGCGTTTGGAAACAGAAAGGCGAGACCCAGAAATCCAACGACCGCGACATTCAGCAGGACCGGCGCGAACGCCGCGACCGCGAAGCGTCCATGGGCGTTCAACGTGCCGGAATGCAGCGTCACCAGCGTGATGAACATCAGATAAGGAAAGGTGATCCGCGTCATGCGTACGGCGAGCGCGAATTTGTCAGGTTCGGCCTCAAAGCCCGGCGCCATCAATTCGACCAGCCAGGGCGTAAAGGCGAGCGCTAGCGCGAGCAGGATAAGCTGCGACGCGAGCAGCAGCGTAAAAATTTGACTTGAAAAATGCTTGGCTTCCTCAGCGCCTTCCGACGCCAGCACGCGCGAATAGGACGGCACATAGGCGGTGTTGAAGGCGCCTTCGCCGAATATCGCGCGAAACTGGTTGGGAAGCCGGAAGGCGACGACGAAAGCGTCGGCGACCGCGCCGGCGCCCAATATGGCGCTGAGCGCGAGATCGCGGCCGAAGCCGGTCAGGCGCGAGAGCAGCGTGAACCCGCCGACGGAAAGAAGACCGCGAAACATCAATTCGAGCCCGACCGAGAAGCGCCGCCACGACGCCGCGCGCCAATTCTGGCGCCCAATCCCTTCGCCATGGTTGATCCTGGTCTGGCGATGAGTCTAACCCGCCTGCCGGACGAAACTCTCCAGCACCATTTTGCGGCCGGCTTTGTCAAAATCGACAGTCAGCTTGACGCCGTCGACGGCAACGACGCTGCCCGGCCCGAATTTGATGTGAAAGACACGGGCGCCTTTGGCGAGTTCCGATTCGACGTTTGATCGCGCACTCGCCTTGCCCTCGATCAGCGTCGGCCCGCGGCGCGGGCCCGCACGCCATTCCGGCGCCGGCCCCTGCGAAAAGCCGCCGCCCTTCGCCTGTTCCCTGGCGCGCCGCCAGCCCGGCGTCTCATAAGTCGAGGAAAACGGCTCCGCGCGATCGAAACGCGAGACGCCATAGCTTCCGTGCGAAGAGCCGCCCGCCGCCTCGACGACCTCAACATGATCCTCGGGCAATTCATCGATGAAGCGCGAGGGCGCAGTCGACTGCCAGAGGCCGCGGATGCGCCGATTGGCCGCGAAATAGATTTTCGCCCGCCGGCGCGCGCGCGTCAGGCCGACATAGGCGAGCCGCCGCTCCTCTTCGAGCCCGGCGCGCCCGTTCTCATCGAGCGAGCGCTGATGCGGAAACAAGCCCTCTTCCCAGCCCGGCAGGAACACCACATCGAATTCGAGGCCTTTGGCCGCGTGCAAAGTCATGATCGACACGCGCTCGCCCGCTTCCCCGTTCTCGACATCCATCACCAGCGAAACATGTTCAAGGAAAGCCGCAAGGCTGGGGAACTCCTCCATCGAACGCGTCAATTCCTTCAAATTCTCCAACCGGCCCGCCGCATCGGCCGTGCGGTCGGCCTTCCACATGTCGATATAGCCGCTCTCTTCGAGAACGAGCTGCGCCAGTTCGTCATGAGCTGTCGTATCGACGCGCGCCGACCAATTGTCGAAGGCGCGCAGCAGGTCGCGGAGCAGCTGGCGCGGCTTGGCCTTCAGTTCTTCCGTCTCGATCAATATCCGGGTCGCGCGCATCAGCGATACGCCAGCCCGCCGCGCGTAATCATGCAGCAGGCTCAGGGTCGCTTCGCCAAGGCCCCGTCTGGGCGTATTGAAAATGCGCTCGAAGGCGAGATCGTCGTCGGGCTGGGCGACGCAGCGCAGATAGGCGAGCGCGTCGCGGATTTCGGCGCGTTCATAGAAGCGCGGACCGCCGATCACCTTGTAAGGCAGGCCTAGCGTGATGAAACGCTCTTCGAATTCGCGCATCTGGAACGAGGCGCGCACCAGAATGGCGATTTCGTCGAGCGACTGGCCTGCGCGCTGCAGATTCTCGATCTCCTCGCCAATGACGCGCGCTTCGTCCTGGCTGTCCCAAAGTCCGGAGACCGTCGGTTTCTCGCCTTCGCGCGCCTCGGTGAACAGGGTTTTGCCCAGGCGATTCTTGTTGTGGCTGATGAGGCCCGCGGCGACGGCGAGGATATGGCCGCTCGAGCGATAATTGCGCTCGAGGCGGATGACCTTGGCGCCGGGAAAATCATGTTCGAAGCGCAGGATGTTGTCGACATCGGCGCCCCGCCATCCATAGATCGACTGGTCGTCGTCGCCGACGCAGCACAGATTGCGGCTCGCCTGCGCCAACAGGCGTAGCCAGAGATATTGAACGACGTTGGTGTCCTGATATTCGTCGACGAGGATGTAGCGGAACCGGTGCTGATAATCCGCCAGGATTTCCTGGCGCTCGCGCATGAGCCGCAGGCATTCGAGCAGCAGATCGCCGAAATCGACAGCGTTGAGAACTTTCAGCCTTTGCTGGTAGGTCGCATAGAGTTCGGCGCCCTTGCCATTGGCGAAACCTGCCGCTTCGCCGGGCGGAACATGCGCCGGGTCGAGGCCGCGATTCTTCCAGGCGTCGATCTGGGCGGCGAGGGCGCGCGCCGGCCAGCGCTTGTCGTCGACATTGGCGGCCTGCAGAACCTGCTTGAGCAACCTGATCTGGTCATCGGTATCGAGGATGGTGAAATTGGGCTTCAGGCCGACGAGTTCGGCATGGCGGCGCAGGATTTTGGCGCCGATCGAATGGAAGGTGCCCATCCAGGGCATGCCTTCGACAAGGCCGGTCAACAGGCCGATGCGCTCACGCATTTCGCGCGCCGCCTTGTTGGTGAAAGTGACGCTGAGAATCTCATGCGGCCGCGCGCGTCCGGTTGCGATGAGGTGAGCGATGCGCGTCGTCAGAACGCGTGTCTTGCCGACCCCCGCTCCGGCGAGCACCAGGACGGGACCATCGAGCGCTTCGACCGCTTCGCGCTGCGCTTCATTGAGACTGTCGAGATAGCGCGGCGCGGCGCCCGCCCTGGCGCGCGCCGAAAGGCTGTGGGCGTTCGGAATGATTTTTTCCTCAGGGCCGGCGTCTTCAGGCGGCGTCGGCGCGTTCTTGCCGGACAATTAACAGGCCTCGCGATTCATGGCGAATCATGCGCTGGCAATGTGCTCGGCTCCGCGCCAATTGTCGATTCGTCCGTTCGACCTTCGGAAAGCCGGCCAAAATAGCGCCGGTGCGCTTATCAATCAGACGGCGTCGGCCCAGGTCCGCGCGCCGCGGCCAGGATTGCCGAGGGCGCCGCGCGCTCGCCGGCCTGGACGATCACGGCATAGGAATCGGCGCCGTTCAGACGCGCCTGCGAAAGATCGGCCTCCAGATTGACCGGCGCGCCGCTCCAATCGCCGATTTTGGTAATCGCTCGCACGACATTGGCGTAAGTCAATGTCGAACCGGCGTTCTCGCCCCGCTGTATCGTGACGGTGCGCGAACTGGCGAAGGCCAGAAGATAGACGCCGCCGACTTTGGGCGCTCCCGCGCCTGCCGTGCCGACCGAAACGTTGATCTTGCCGCCTTCCTCGACGACCGACAACGGCACGGAGAGGACGCCGCTGCGCTTGGCGGTCGTGCGCTCAGCCTGTTCGATCGCTTCGAGATCGCTGCCGACGGCGTCGGCGAGGCCGTTGACGATGACCTGCGGCGTATAGACCTGGCCTTTGCCGCTCGCAGACGCATAGGCTTTCTGCCGGGCTGTGTAATTGGGGGCGGCGAGCGTGTCTTTCCAACCGATATAATCCCAATAGTCGACGGGAAAGGAGAGCGCCAGAACGCTGGGATCGCGCGACAATTGGCTCAGAATGCGATCCGCAGGCGGGCACGACGAACAGCCCTGGCTGGTAAACAATTCGAGAACATTGCGCACGCCTTCGGCATAGGCGCCGGGCGCCGGCGCCGCCAATGAGGCAAGCGCCCCGATCACTATCGCTCCCGCTCGCGCGCCGAACATTACGCTCAACTCCTGCCCATCGTACCGCCAACTAGGTAGTAGGGGCGACGGATGCGCGCCAATCAATTCTGGGTGACCCTCTCGAGCGGACGCGGCCCCCATTTCCTCTTTCTTCTTTACGCCGGGGACGCTTACCCTTAACACAGCCACAGACGCGTTTGGCTTGCGTCCATGGCGAAATGGGGGCTCGGCGCGTTGGCGCGCCTAAAGAGCGAGACTTTAAGACATGCAATTTGGCCAAATGCGCCGCGCAAGACAGACCGCGTTGTTGGGAATGGCCCTCGCGCTATTCGCCAGTCCGGTCCTGGCGAATCCGACGCTGGTGATCGACGCCAACAGCGGCCAGGTGCTGATCGAAAGCCAGCCGACCGCCAATTGGTATCCCGCCTCCGTCACCAAGCTGATGACCGTCTATGTCGCCTTGCAGGCGGTGCGGGCCGGGCGCATGACGATGGACACGCCCTTTGTGGTGTCGCAGCGCGCGGCCAATATGCCGGCCTCGAAAATGGGCTTTCGGCCCGGCACTCAGGTGACGCTCGACAATGCGCTGAAAATGCTGATGGTCAAATCGCCCAACGACATCGCCGTGACGGTGGCGGAAGGGGTCTCGGGCTCGGTCGAGGCGTTCGCCGACGAAATGAACGCCGCCGCGGCGCATCTCGGCCTGAAGGAATCGCATTTCGTCAATCCGAACGGCCTGCCGGATGCGCGCCAGGTGTCCTCGGCGCGCGACATGGCGATGATCGCCCGCGCGCTGCTCAAGGAATTCCCCGAGGAAAACGATATTTTCGGGATTGGCGCCCTGCAATTGGGCAATCAGATCATCACTACTCATAACGGCCTGATTGGCCATTATCCCGGCGCCGACGGGATGAAGACTGGCTTCACCTGCGCGGCGGGCTTCAATGTCGTCGCCAGCGCGACGCATGGCGGCCGGCGGCTGATCGTCATCGTTCTTGGCTCTTCGTCGGCGCGCGAGCGGACAGCGCAAGCTGCGGCTTTGTTCGACAGGGCCTTCGCGCAATGGGGCGGCGGACTCGGCGCGGTCGAAAGCCTGCCCTCCCCCGGCGTCAATTCCGCGCCCGACATGCATCAGGAAATCTGCTCCAGGCGCGGGCGCGCGGCGATCCTCGCCGGCGAGGAGGAAGAATTCGCCGCGCCAGTCGCCGCGGCCGGTGTCAGAGGCGGCGCTGGCGGCGCTTCGATGTACGCGGCCGCCGTATCCGGGACGTCCGCCTTGACTGGCGCGCCCGCCGCCGTAACACGCTCACTGATGGTCACGGAGCCCGTTCATTTCGCCCCGGTGCCTGTCTTCATCGGCCCCAAACCTGGCTGGACCGGCCCGGTGCTGGCCGCCCGCACGCCTGACGCCGCGACGCCCAAAGCCGCCGCAGTGGCGACGGAGAAAGCGACCCCCGCCGAAGCCAGCGCCTATGTCGCAACGGACAAGGCGCAGGCGCTCGACAAGGATGAAACGCCGGCATTGGAGGCGCCGACCGCGCCGATGGCGTTGCAAGGCGCCCTGAAGCCGGCGACGGCGAAGAGTTTGAATGGGCCAGCGGGAAAGCGCCCGCCAACGAAATTAGCCCAACAAAACAAGCTGAAACCTCCCGCCGTCGCGCATTCTGCCGCGGTCAAGCCCGCCCCGAAGACGACGGGCGATCCGTCGCCGACTCCGGTCGTCGCGCCCGCGCGATAGCGAATAATATCATCGGTTTTGCCCATCGGCGGCTCCATCACCAAGCCGTGAAGGAAGTCATAGTTTTGCCCGCTTGTGGTCAAGACGCTGCCGCATCGCGCGGTCATCTTGACGATCTAGCCGCGATGGATCGATTCGGTAGCTAGCTCGGTTTTTCAGCCCCCCAGCCCCCGAGCGGCAAGTTGGATCGGAGCTTTGCCACGCAGGCCAGCGGACCGGCGGGACCCCTCCCAGCCGGTCCGCTTTTTTTTTGAAAATCCCGTTTGCTCAAACCGACTTGAAACATCGGGCCATTCCCGCGATATGAAGCCTGCCGGCGCGCGTCGAACTGCCGCCGTGCGTTTCCTCTTCATCGCGAGGCGCTAGTGACGACCGACGTTCAACCTGACAGCAAAGATTCGAGCGAGGCCAGGACGCAGAATTTCGAGGCGGACGTTTCGCGCCTCCTTTATCTGATGGTCCATTCGGTCTATTCGGATCGCGATATTTTCGTTCGCGAGCTCGTCTCCAACGCCGCCGACGCCTGCGAGAAATTGCGTTACGAGGCGCTCGCCAGCCCCGAGCTTGTCGAAGGCGGCGGTCCATTCGCCATCAGCATCGCCATTGACCCCGACGAAAAAACTGTGACCTTCGCCGACAATGGCGTCGGCATGGCGCGAGAGGAGCTCGTCGAGGCGCTGGGGCGGATCGCCAGCTCGGGCACCCGCGCCTTTCTCGAGAAACTGGGCGACGAGGATAAGGCCAAGGAAGGCGCCGCCAATCTGATCGGCCAATTCGGCATCGGCTTCTATTCGGCGTTCATGGTGGCCGATCAGGTCGTGGTCGAGACGAGGCGCGCCGGGACAAGCGAAGCATGGTCATGGTCGTCCGACGGAAAGGGCGCCTATACGATCGCACCCTTATCGCTCGACCGCGCGCCGACGCGCGGCGCACGCGTCATTCTGCACCTCAACGACGCCTCGGGCGAATATGCCGAGCCGCATCGCATCGAACGGATCGTGCGCGAACATTCGGGCGCGGTGGCGGTGCCGATCGATCTCATCGACAAACCTGGCGCGGAGCCGCGCCGCATCGCCGACGGCGCGGCGATCTGGGCCAAGTCCAAATCTGACGTCAAACCCGAGGACTATACCGAATTCTATCGCGGGCTTTCCGGCCAATACGACGAACCGGCGCTGACCGTGCATTGGCGCGCCGAGGGACGGCACGAATATACCGTGCTCGCCTTCATTCCCGGCTCGCGTCCGTTCGATCTGTTCGATCCCGCGCGCAAGGGCCGCAACAAGCTTTATGTTCGGCGCGTGCTTATCAGCCAGGACACCGATCTGCTGCCGGGCTGGCTGCGCTTCGTCCGCCTGGTCGTCGACAGCGCCGATCTGCCGCTCAACGTCTCGCGCGAAATGATCCAGGAGAGCGCGGTCTTCGCCGCGATCCGCAAGGGCGTCGCCAATCGCATCGTGCAGGAATTGACCAAGCTCGCCGAAAGCGAGACGGAGAAATTCGGCAAGGTGTGGGAGCATTTCGGCGCCGTCATCAAGGAAGGCCTCTATGAGGACCCCGAGCGGCGCGACGCCCTCTTCAAGATCGCGCGCTTCGCCAGCTCGACCCATCCTGACGGCGGACGCACGCTCGCCGAATATGTCGGCGCGCTGAAAGAAAATCAGACCGCGATCTTCTATCTCACTGGCGATGACGCCAAACGCCTCGCGGCGAGCCCGCAGCTCGAAGGATTCCGCGCCCGCGGCGTCGAGGTGCTGCTGCTCGCCGATCCCGTCGATGCGTTCTGGGTATCGACCGCGGTCGGCTATCAAGGCAAGCCCTTCAAATCGGTGACGCAGGGCGCAGCCGACATCAAGTCGATCCCGCTTGCCGAAGGGGCCAAGCCGCAGCAGGGCGAAACACCGGCGGCGGTGGCGACCTTGTTCGCTTTCTTCAAGCAGACGCTCGGCGACCAGATCGAAGACGTGCGCGCCTCCGAGCGCCTGACCGACAGCGTCGCCTGCCTGGTCGCGCCGGAATTCGGCCCCGATCGGCAGCTTGAAAAAATGCTCGCCTCGCATGGCCGGATGAGCGAACGCACCAAGCCGATTCTCGAAGTCAACGCCGCCCATCCCCTGATCGCTTCGCTCGCGCGCCGCCTGCCGATCGAAGCCGACAAGTCGCTGGTCGAGGATTCAGCGTGGCTGGTGTTCGACGAGGCGCGATTGCTGGAGGGCGAGGCGCCGAACGACGCGACGGCCTTTGCGGCGCGTCTGCGCCGCATCATGGAGAAGGCGCTGGGTTAGAACCTTGCATCATGGCCGGACTCATCCACGGCGGTCCGGCCATACTCAGTTCACGCCAGCGCGACCTTGTAGGTCGCCTCGGTCTTCGCCTTTATCTCGTCGAGGCCGACGCCGTCGGCGAGTTCGATCAGCGTCACGCCGCTCTTGCCGTGTTTGTCGATGGTGAAGACGCCAAGGTCGGTGATGACGAGATCGACGACATGGGCGCCAGTCAGCGGCAGGTTGCACTGGTGCAGAAGCTTCGGTCCGTCCTTTGCCGAATGCTCCATCACGACGACGACGCGCTTGACGCCGGCGACGAGGTCCATCGCGCCGCCCATGCCCTTCACCATTTTTCCAGGGATCATCCAATTGGCGAGATCGCCGTTTTCGGCGACCTGCATGGCGCCGAGGATGGCCAGATCGATATGGCCGCCGCGGATCATTGCGAAAGAATCGGCGCTCGAGAAATAGCTGGTCGTCGGCAATTCGGTGATCGTCTGCTTGCCTGCATTGATCAGGTCAGGATCTTCCTCGCCCTCATAGGGGAACGGCCCCATGCCGAGCATGCCGTTCTCGCTTTGCAATTGCACGTTCATCCCCTCAGGGATGAAATTGGCCACCAGCGTCGGGATGCCGATGCCGAGATTGACATAAAAACCGTCGCGCAATTCTTTTGCAGCGCGCGCCGCCATTTGGTCACGGGTCCAGGCCATTTTCGATTTCCTTCGTTCAGGCGGCGACGCGCTTGCGTGTGGTGCGATGTTCGATGGGCTTGGCGCCGACGATCGGGACATGCACGATGCGCTGCACGAAAATGCCCGGCGTGATGATGTGGTCGGGGTCGATGGTTCCCGGTTCGACGAGATGTTCGACTTCGGCGATCGTCAGTTTGGCGGCGGTGGCCATGTTCGGATTGAAATTTCGCGACGTCTTGCGGTAGACGAGATTGCCCTCGGTGTCGGCCTTCCAGGCGTGGACGAGCGCGATATCGGCGAACAGGCCGCGCTCCATCACATAATCCTCGCCGTCGAAGACGCGCACTTCCTTGCCCTCGGCAATGATCGTGCCGACGCCGGTCTTGGTGAAGAAGGCGGGGATGCCGGCGCCGCCGGCGCGAATGCGCTCGGCCAACGTGCCCTGCGGATTGAACTCCAGCTCCAGTTCGCCGGCCAGATATTGCTGCGCGAATAATTTGTTCTCGCCGACATAGGACGAGATCATCTTGCGGATCTGGCGCGTCTCCAGAAGGATGCCGAGGCCGCCGCCGTCGACGCCCGCGTTGTTTGAGATCACGGTGAGGTCCTTGGCGCCTGATTTGCGGATCGCGGCGATCAAAGTGTCGGCGACGCCGCAAATGCCGAATCCGCCCGACATGATCGTCATGCCGTCCTTGATCACGCCGGCCAAAGCTTCGTCCGCGTCCTTATAGATTTTGCTCATGTCGTTTCCTCGAAAGACCTCAAACCCGTTCCGCCTATGCAGCCTTCAGGCCAAGCAACGCGCGCGCTTCGGCGGGCGAGGCCGGCCGCGCGCCATGTCTGGCGCAGAGCGCGGCGGCGACTTCGACCAGTTCGGCATTGCTGGCGGCGAGGCGATTCTTGTCGATGCGAATATTGTCTTCGAGCCCGGTGCGCAAGGCTTGGCCGCCGCGCGCCAGCACCCATTCGATGACTTCGCTCTGAAACCGGCCGATGCCCGCCGCCGTCCAGGTCGCCTTGGGCAGCACCCGCCGCGTCTCGGCCAGCAGAATGTCAAGCAGCCGCTCTTCGCAGGGCATCGCGTTCCTGACGCCGAGCACGAATTGCACATGCGGGCTTTCATGCATCAGTCCGCCATCGATGAGGCGGCGCGCGCCGTGAATATGCGACAGATCGAAAATTTCGATCTCCGGCTTCACGTCGTAATCGCGCATTTTCGTGGCGAGATCTTCGACCAGGGCGGGCGCGTTTTCATAGATGATGGTCGGGAAATTGACCGAGCCCGTCGATAGCGAGGCCATGTCGGGGCGGAGATTCAACGCATTGCCGCGCGCCGCCTGATCGCGGCCGCGGCCGCCGGTCGAAAATTGCACAATCATGCCGGGGCAATGGCGGCGCACGCCTTCCATCACCGCGCCGAAGAGGGCCGGGTCCGATGACGCCGTCTCGTCAGCGTTGCGCACATGAATATGGACCAGCGTTGCTCCCGCCTCGAAAGCCTCGTGCGTGGATTCGATCTGCTCGCTCGGCGTCACCGGCAAAGCCGGATTGTCCTTTTTGCGCGGCACCGAGCCGGTAATCGCGACTGCCAGAACCACCGGCCGCATCTTCGCCCCTCTGAACCGGCGCGCGGGGGAGCGCGGCCGCCTTCTCGTCCCTGGAATTCCTACCCGATCAGATGCGGATTGGGTAGAGACCGCCTGGGCCGTCAGGCCCGGCCCGCCGATCCCTCCCGTCGCCAGACCAGGATAATCGCGCCGAGCAGCGCGGCAAGGCCAAGGAAGCCGGCTGCCAGAGGCGTGCTCGCGACGCCTACCACGACGCTCGATCCCGTCCGCTTGATGCCGAGATAATCAGCGCCGCCATAGCTCGGCGATTCATGCATCGCGATCAAGCGGGGCATGACGATGCCGTCGCCGTCGCCATCGGCGATGCGCCTCACCGTGCCCCCGGTCGCCTCGGCGAGCGGGCGCAGCTTCTCCGTCGTCGAGACGACTTCCCGGAATTCGAGCGGATTGTCGGGACCGACATTGATCAGAGCCTGATGCTCGCCGTCGCTGATGCGATAGAGTCCGAGGCGATCGACCTCGATCGTGGTGCGCGAAAGGCCGGGCTCGGCGCTCTTGAGCTGCGCCTTGTCTGTGGCCCCGGTCGGTCCGATGACGGTGACCTCGGGCGCGCCGCCCTTCAGGCTTTGCCGTTCGATGGTCAAGGTGCGACCGCGGGCGGAGGCCCGCAAAGCCTCCTCCTCGAGCTCGGGTTCTTTCATCAGCCAATGGGCGAGACGGCGCAAGAGATCGAGATGCGGGCCGCCGCCCTCGAAGCCGCGCGCCCAGAGCCACATCTGGTCGCTGAGCAGCAACGCCACCCGACCCTTGTCGGTGCGCGAAAGGACGAGCAACGGTCGATTCTGCGCGCCGGAGAGAATATTGACGCCGCTGGTGACTTCGGCGCCGATCTGCCGAAACCACGGCCCCCAGGCCGGCGGCGAAGCTTCCGCGCCGGCCAGTCCGCGGGTGACCGGATGTTTTTCGCCATCAGGCGAGACGATCGGGCGGAACGGTCCGGTGGTGACTTCGCCATCGGGCTTGGCCGGCGCAAGCTCGCCGAGCGGCGAGAAATAAAGCCCCTCCGGGGTCGCATAATCGGGGCCCTCGGCCATAAGCAGGGCGCCGCCGGCGCGCACATAGGCGACAATGTTGTTGAAATAAACTTTCGGGAGGATGCTCTGGCTGGAATAGCGGTCGAGAATGATCAGGTCGAAGTCGTGGATCTTGCGGCCGAAAAGATCGGCGACGGGAAACGCGATCAGCGACAATTCATTGATCGGCGTGCCATCGGAAGATTTTTCCGGCGGCCGCAAAATCGTGAAATGGACAAGATCGACATTGGCGTCGGATTTGAGCAGGTTGCGCCACATCCGCTCGCCCTGATGCGGCTCGCCCGACACCAGAAGAACGCGCAGCTTGTCGCGCACCCCTTCGACGGTGACGACCGCGCGATTGTTGATGTCGGTCAATTCGCCTGGCAGCGGCGCAACTTCGAGTTCAAAGACATTGGGCCCGGCGTGCTCGATCGGCGCCTTGATATTGATGGTCTGGCCGACCGCCGCGTTGAGCGTTGCAATCCTCTCGCCGTCGCGGCGCACTTCAAGCGCGACCGGCTCTCCGGAATCGGCGGTGTCGAGCACGCGCGCGCTGATCGTCTGCTCCTTGCCGACTATACCGAAGCGCGGCGCCTCGACCAGTTCGATGCGCCGGTCTCGCTCGCCCGCATGGCCGGTGATCAGCGCGTGCAGCGGCGCTTTGAAGCCGAGCGCCGCGACATCGGCGGGAATGTCATGGACAATGCCGTCGGTGACGAGAATCGCCGCGCCGATCCGGTCGGAAGGAACGTCGCTGAGGCCTGATTGCAGCGCCGAAAACAGCCGCGTGCCCTGATCGTCGGCATCGGATTTGCCGGCTTCGATAAATCGGGTCTCGACATTGTCGAGCGCGCCGAGGCGCTTTTCCAGTTCGGCGCGCGCGCGCGCAGTCTGCTCGGCGCGGTTGCCGATCGTCTGGCTGCCCGATTGATCGATCACCACCGCGACGACATCCTTCAGCGGGCGGCGATCCTCACGAACCAGCGAAGGATCGAGCAGACTCAGCAAAAGCAACGAAAAGGCGACAAGGCGCAGAATGGCGCCGCGTCGACGGGCGAACAACGTCACGCCCAGGACGACCAGCGCGGCGACGCCAAAGACTATCAGCACGGGCGAGGGCAGCAGCGGCGAGAAAGCGATCGAATAGGCGTTCAATGCGAAAGCCTTTCGATGAGATCGCGCGCATGAACCTGGTCGGCCTTGTAATTGCCGGTTAGCGTATACATCACGAGATTGACGCCGCCGCGCAGGCTGAGTTCGCGCTGGCGGGCGCCGCCGGGAATAAGCGGGAATAGGGGCTGATCTTCGCTGTCGGCGGCCCAGGCGCCCGCCAGATCATTGGAGGTGATGACGATCGGCGAAACGCTGTCGCCGGCGCGCGCCGGATGCACGGATGTGTCGCCGGGGTCAGGCGGCGGCAAAGCTTCGATCCAGGTCTGGCCGATCGTCGTGCGGCCGACAAATCCATCGATGAGATAGAAACTCTTGGTCACGACATGATCGTGCGGCACCGGCTCCAACTCGGGCACATCGACGCCGGCCAGCAGTTTTTGCAGCCACAGACCTTCAGGCGTCGCCGGGCCGCCCGGCCTTGCCGCCAGCGCATCGCGCGTGTCGAAGAGGAACGTGCCCCCGCTCTTCATATAAGCGGCGATGTGCGTCACCGCCGCCGCTTCCGGTTGCGGTCGGCCCGCCACGACGGGCCAATAGATCAGCGGATAGAAACTGAGCTCATCGCGCGCCGGATCGAGGCCGAAAGGCTCGCCGGGCGACAAGGAAGTGCGCTGCGCCAGAACCCTCGACAAAGTCGCCAGCGCCGAGCGGCTTGTCTCGTCAACGCCGGCATCGCCGGTGACGACATAGGCGAGATGGATCGACAAGGCCGCGTCCCTGTCGCGATCCGAGATGGGAGCCTGTTCGGCCGCGAACGCCCGCTGAGGGAGCGGCATGCCCAGAGGAATGGCGCATAGCGACAGGATGGCGATTGTCGCCGCGATGGTCGAGGCCCGTCGGAGGCCGAATGCGCCGCCAAGCCAGAGGCTCGCCAGGGCATCGACCAGCAAGCCGATGAACGCGGCGCCAAGCAAATATTTGCGGAGATCGATCGGCGCGGCGACATTCAA
>Ga0209006_10000879_pt1 | contig 27838 bp, 28 predicted proteins | sample JacPin_JW_Ref_O2_FD_188567 | JGI IMG/M metagenome (GOLD analysis project Ga0209006, IMG submission 188567) | Forest soil microbial communities from Algoma, Ontario, Canada - Jack Pine, Ontario site 1_JW_Ref_O2 (SPAdes) (version 2) | ecosystem: Environmental > Terrestrial > Soil > Boreal...
CTCGATAATCTGCTGGGCCAGGCAATTGCGACGATGCATTCGGCGGAAAATCGCAAAGAAAGCCGCGGCGCCCAGGCTCGCGAGGATTTCCCCAACCGAGACGATCAGAAGTGGCTGAAGCACACGCTTTGCTGGGTCGACCCGTCCGGCAACAGCCGGTTTGACTACCGGCCCGTGCATTTGAATACCTTGACCGATGAGGTCGAATCCATTCCCCCGAAGGCGCGGACTTATTAAAGAGAGGAATTTTGATGGCTGAGTTTTCGCTTCCGGCCAATTCCAAAGTCCGCAAGGAAGGGCGGGTCTATAAGGCGCCTGCCGGCGCCGGCAATGTCCGCGTTTTCAAGATCTATCGTTTTGATCCCGATGCCAACGAAAATCCGCGGCTCGACAGCTACGAGTTGGACATGGATCACTGCGGTCCGATGGTGCTGGACGCGCTGATCAAGATCAAGAATGAAATCGACACCACGTTGACCTTTCGCCGCTCCTGCCGGGAAGGCATCTGCGGTTCCTGCGCGATGAACATCGACGGCAAGAATGCGCTGGCCTGTATCAGCGCGTGCGCCGACGTCAAAAGAGACATCAAGATCTATCCCTTGCCGCATTTGCCGGTCATCAAGGACCTGGTGCCTGACCTCACCAACTTCTACGCCCAATACGCTTCGATCAAACCTTGGCTGCAAACCCGCACGCCGCCGCCGCCGGACGGTGAACGGCTTCAGTCCAAGGAGGATCAGGAAAAGGTGGATCGGCCCTCGGCATGCATCCTTTGTGCTTGCTGCTCCACCAGCTGTCCGAGCTATTGGTGGAATAGTGAGCGCTATTTGGGCCCGGCCGCGTTGCTGGCCGCCTATCGTTGGATCGTCGACACGCGCGATGAAGCGGCGGGCGAGCGCCTGGACGGTCTTGAAGATCCGTTTCGGCTGTACCGCTGCCACACCATCATGAACTGCACGGAAGCCTGCCCCAAAGACCTCAATCCCGCCAAAGCGATCGCTGAGATCAAGCAGATGATGCTGCACCGGCGTTACTGATGGTTCCGGATGCAGGCCGATTGCGCTGGCGTTGCCGGCGGGGAATGAAAGAGCTCGATATCTTACTGTCCCGTTACATGGATGAGCGGTTTTGCGCCGCTTCACCCCAGGAGCAGGAGGCATTCAGAGGCTTGCTGGAAATCTCTGACCCGCTCATTTACGCCTATTGCCTGGGCTCGGAGAGGCCCCCCGAGCACCTCGGGGTCCTGATCGAACGAATTACCGCCCACCCGCCTGCCCAGGAGCCTGTCTGAGTATTCCCCCCTTGCGCGGCTGATAGAATCTATCGTGTGCGCAAATTCACGTTTAATTGTCCCAGGGTGGGAATTGTCGAACTTTTCCCGCCGCGGTCGGTCTATCGCGACAGGCTGGGTTTTAAGCTCGCCGGTTTGTGATCACCCATGAGCGTCGAGGAGAGTGACCTCAAACTGGTCGAGAGAGTCCAGCGCGGCGAGCGCGCGGCGTTCGATTTATTGGTACTGCGATACCAGCACAAGGTGCTGAAGCTGATCATGCGTTACGTGCACGATGCAACTGAAGCTGAAGACATCGCACAAGAGGCTTTCGTCAAGGCGTTCCGTGCGCTGCAGTCGTTTCGCGGCGATAGTGCTTTCTATACCTGGCTTTACAGAATCGCGATCAACACCGCTAAAAACGCGCTGGTCGCAACCAAACGGCGGCCGATGGACTACGACTTGGACTTGCAGGACCCCGAGCAATACGATTTGCATGCCCGCCTCGCCGAATCCGAAACGCCGGAAGGCCTCCTACTCACCGACGAGATTCGCGAAACCGTGAATCGGGCGATCGAAAACTTGCCGGAAGATTTGCGCACCGCCATCGTGCTGCGCGAACTGGAAGGCTTGAGTTACGAGGATATCGCCCAGACGATGGATTGCCCCGTGGGTACCGTGCGCTCGCGTATTTTTAGGGCGCGAGAAGCAATTGACAAAAAGCTGCGGCCGATTTTTGATGGCGGCCTAGGCCGGCCTGAGGACACATGAGCGAACAAATTCGTGAACAAGTCTCGGCGTTTCTCGATGGAGAGTTGCCGGACACTGAAACCGAACTGCTGTTGAAGCGTCTGACGCGAGATGGCGAATTGCGCGAGAGCTTTGGGCGCTATGCCCTCATCGGTGAAGCGCTGCGGGGCGCGGGGTCGCAGATTTTGACCCGCGGCTTCGCTTCCCGGGTGAACCTCGCGATCGACGGCGAACCCGCGCAGGCTCCTGCGCACGCGCAGTTGAGGCGCGAGGCGCGCTGGTGGCGGCCGATAGCGGGAGTGACGGTTGCCGCGGGCGTTGCCGCGGTGGCGATTGTTGCCTTGCAGCAGCGCTCGATTTCTCCGCGCCTGAGCGGGGCCACCACGACGGCCCAGAATGTCGCCGCCCCGTTAAGAGCGGCGGCGCCGACTCAACTGCCGCTTCAGGGCGGCGGTGGGCCGCGTGAGGCACTCTCTTATACGGTCGTACCGGCGGCTTCAACCGAGGCGCCCTCAGCGATTGCGCCCGCCCGCCTAACGAACTATGTGTTCGCACACAGCAAGTACTCCTCGGGCTTAGGCCAGCGCGGCTTGCTCACCGACTTACTGATCGATGACGATGAGGTGCCGCCGATACCGGCGCAACGCGCCATGCCGCCCCCACCGGCACCGGACACACGCGTCGCTCCATGACGCAACCGCGGCTCGCCTTGGCCTATTGGTTGGTTCCTTGCGCGCTGGTCGGCGCGCTGCTCAGCACGGTTCCCCAGAGTGCCCGCGGCGCCGATGATCCGCGCGTATGGCTGCAAAGAATGAATAAGGCGCTGGCGACGCGCAATTACGACGGGACGTTCTTTCATATCAGCGGGGGCCGGGTCGAGACCATGCGCATTGTTCACCGGGTGCGCTCGGGACGCGTGACGGAGCGGCTGCAGTCGCTCGACGGCTCAGGACGTGAGTTTGTGCGCGCGAACGACGAGCTCACCTGTTATTTGCCCGACCAGCATACGGTGCTGGTCGAGCCGCGCCAGGATCGGGGTCCCTTCCTGGGTTCGCTGCCGCAATTTGACGCAACGGTCAGCGATTTTTATCGGATCGAGGCGCTGCCGGACACGCACATTCTGGGTCGGCCCACGCGCGTTATTGCCGTGAACCCCAAGGATCAGTTTCGCTTCGGCTACCGTTTGTGGCTGGATGAAAAGACCGCCATGCCGCTGAAAACGCAGCTGTGCGATTCGCGCGGCCAGGTCATCGAGCAAATATTCTTCGCGCGCCTCGACATGCCGGAGAGCATTCCGGACAGCGATCTGGCGCCGACCGTGCACACCGACGGCATGCGGTGGGTGCGTCAGGGAGCCTCTGCCGATAATGCCTCCGCGGCATTGGCGGCCTATCGCGCGAGCCAACTGCCGCCGGGATTTCGCCTGACCGTGCAGGGCGCCCAGACAATCGGCGGTGCCACCGCGCCGGCCAGCCATTTGGTCTACTCGGATGGTCTGGCGACGGTTTCGGTGTTCATCGAGCAGAGCAGCTCCGATTCCGGTGCTCCGTCGGCGCTCGACCCCCAAGCCCAGGCGCCTGAAGCTCCCATGCAGGGCCTGGCGCGGGTCGGCTCGGGATACGCTTTTTCCACGGTCGTGCAAGGCCACCAAGTCACCGCCGTGGGCGAAGTCCCCGCGCAAACCGTCGAATTTATCGCCCACTCGGTGAAGATCTCCAGCGGCGCCGAGATCCCGCATCATTGACCCCTAAGCGCTTCCTGCTGTACTCACGCCCTGGGTGCGGCCTATGCGAGGAAATGCTGAGCGAACTTAGCCGGCTGCCTTGCGCCCAAGGGGTCCCCGTCGATGTCGTCGACGTCGATCAGGAACCTGCGGCACGGGCGCGCTACGGGCACAAGATACCGGTGCTCCTGTTTGCCGGAGAATTGCTCTGCCACGGCCGCTTGGACCCGGAGGAAGTAGATAAGACCCTCAGCTTCCATCGCCGACCGGTATAATGCTCGGTTTGCCCAAGCAGGCTATAAGCTCCGGTTTAGATGAAGAATATCCGCAATTTTTCCATCATTGCTCATGTCGATCACGGCAAATCCACGTTGGCCGACCGGTTCATTCAGGAATGCGGCGGCTTGGATGCGCGGGAGATGCAGGCCCAGGTGCTCGACAGCATGGACTTGGAGCGAGAGCGCGGCATCACCATCAAGGCCCAGAGCGTGACCTTGGGATTTCAATCCGAAACGGGTGAGCTGTATCAGCTGAATTTCATCGACACGCCGGGGCACGTCGATTTCTCCTACGAGGTTTCACGTTCGCTCGCCGCCTGCGAGGGAGCGCTGCTGGTGGTCGATGCCGCGCAAGGTGTCGAGGCTCAGAGCGTCGCCAACTGCTACACCGCGTTGGAGCAAGGACTGGAAGTGCTGCCGGTCATCAACAAGATCGATTTACCCTCCGCGGATCCTTCGAAAGTGATTCACGAAATCGAAGAGATCATCGGCATACCGGCAGAGGATGCCGCCTTGGTCAGCGCCAAGACCGGAGAGGGCGTGCAGGCATTGCTGGAACAATTGGTCAAGCGGATTCCGGCGCCAAAAGGCGATCCAGACGGTCCCTTGCAGGCATTGATCATCGATTCTTGGTTCGACAACTACGTCGGCGTGGTGTCGCTGGTGCGGGTGATGAACGGGGCACTGGTCACGGGTGAAAAAATCCGCGTGATGTCGACCGGGCGCAGTCACCAGATCGACAAGCTCGGCCGCTTTTCGCCGAAACCGGTAACGCGGGAGTCGTTGGGGACGGGCGAAGTCGGCTTCGTCATCGCCGGAATAAAGGAAATCGACGGTGCGCCCGTGGGCGATACCATCACCTCGGAAAACAACCCCGCGAAGCAGCCGCTCGCCGGGTTCAAGCAAGTGCAGCCGCGGGTCTTTGCAGGTTTGTTTCCGGTGAGTTCCGACGACTACGAGCAATTTCGCGACGCGCTGAAGAAGCTCAAGCTCAACGACTCGGCCCTGCATTTCGAACCGGAAGTCTCGACTGCGCTCGGCTTTGGATTTCGCTGCGGGTTCTTGGGACTGCTGCACATGGATATCGTGCAAGAGCGCCTGGAGCGCGAGTACGGGCTCAATCTGATCACCAGCGCGCCGACCGTCATCTATGAAGTGCTGCTGACCGACCAGTCGGTCATCAATGTCGACAATCCGGCCAAACTTCCGCCGCAGGATCGAATCGAAGAGCTGCGCGAGCCGATCATCATCGCCAATATTTTGGTGCCGCCGGATCATGTCGGCGCCGTCTTGACCCTATGCAGCGAGAAGCGCGGCGTGCAAAAAAAGATGCTGTTCTTGGGCAGCCAGGTATCGCTGCAATACGAGCTGCCGCTGGCTGAAATCGTGCTTGATTTTTTCGACCGCCTCAAGTCCTCGAGCCGCGGTTATGCATCCTTTGACTACGAATTCAGCCATTTTCAAGCGGCGCCATTGGTCAAGCTCGATGTGTTGATCAACGGCGATCCGGTCGATGCGCTGTCGCTCATCGTGCATCGCGACAATGCCTACGCGCGCGGCCGCGAGCTGGTCGATAAGATGCAGGAACTGATACCGCGCCAGATGTTCGACATCGCCGTGCAGGCGGCGATCGGCAGCCATATCATTGCCCGCGCCAGCGTCAAGGCGATGCGCAAGAATGTGCTGGCCAAATGCTACGGCGGCGATATCACACGCAAGCGCAAGCTGCTCGAGAAGCAAAAAGCGGGTAAGAAACGCATGAAGCAAGTCGGGCAGGTCGAGATCCCGCAAGAAGCTTTCCTCGCGATCTTACAGGTCGGCAAAAAGGCGAATTGAACGTGTCTTGCGCCATTGATTACCTTGGGGGTATTTCGTGAATGATGGTGATCGTGTTTTCTTAGGGCTGTTGTTCGCCGGCGCGGTGTGCGTGCTGGTGATTTTGATCGATGGCTGGTTCTTGCGGCCGCGGCGCGATCCCGGGGCGACCAGCGTCGAGGAGCCTCTGCTGCCGAAATTAGCGGGCTACGCCTTGGTCGGACTGGCCTTGGCCATGCTGTGGCGCCTGTTTCGCTACGAAGCGGTGGATTTCAGCCTCATGCTGGTGGTCGTCGGCGCCGTTTCCGGAATCATTTGGGCGGCGGATGCGGCATTTTTCGCGCGGCGCCGCCGGGTTGCCGCGGCATCCGCGGGAACCCCGAACGAGCGCGTGCGCGAGCCCATCGCGGTTGAATACGCTCGTTCGTTCTTTCCCGTCATCATTCTGGTGTTGGTGATCCGCTCCTTTCTGTTCGAGCCCTTTCGCATCCCGTCCGATTCCATGATGCCCACCCTGTACGACGGCGACTTCATCTTCGTCAGCAAGTATTCCTATGGCTTACGTCTGCCGGTCAGCAACACCCTGGTATTCGCCACCGGCACCCCGCAACGGGGCGATGTGATCGTGTTCCGCCTGCCGCCAAATCCGAAGATCAACTACATCAAGCGTCTGGTGGGGCTGCCGGGCGACCGCATCCGTGTCGATGAGAACAACCAGCTCTACGTCAACGACAAGCCCATGCCGCAGACTCCCGGACCCACTTATACGGGGCCGAAGCAGGACCTTTGGAACTATACGGGCGTCCCCACGGCCTTCGAACAGCTGGACGCCAAGCGTCATCGCATCATGTTCGCGAATGGCAGCGTGAAGTCGGGGGAATGGGTCGTGCCCGCGGGGCACTATTTCTTCATGGGCGACAACCGCAATAACAGCAAGGATAGCCGCTGGCTCGATGAACCGGATGCGCCGGGATTCGTTCCGGAGCAGAATCTAGTCGGTAAAGCGGTCCGAATTTGGCTTAATCTTGATACTCGTGACGGACCTCTCTGGAGAAGGGTCGGAAATAAGATTGAATAGGGCTCTTTTAGGGAGGTTTTATGCGTAACCACCAGCAAGGCATGACGTTCATCGGGTTGCTCTGCGTTCTCGCGTTGCTCGGCGTGGTCGTATACGCGGGGATACGGCTGGCGCCCCTGTATCTCAACTATATGAAGGTCGCGCGCACCATGGAATCGGTGGCCTCCGAGGTCAAGGGCGACAATCCCGACCCGCAGGCGATCAGGAACTTGATCGACCGGCATTTCAATATCGAGGACCCGACGGGCGTTACCGTAAAGGATATCGAGATTACGCGGGACAGCGACGGGGTGCAGATGCATGTGGCCTACGACGATGCCGTGCCCTATGTGGCGAACGTTTCGCTCAGTGTGCATTTCGAAAAGACAGTGAAGGTGCGGTGATTCCACTGCGCAAGCCGGACGATGTTGCGGATTGGGTCGAGCGATCGTTCGGCCATGTGTTTACGGCGCCTGCGCTCTGCTCCACGGCGCTGACGCATCGAAGTGCGGGCGCGGATCAAAACGAGCGCTTGGAATTCTTGGGCGATTCGATTCTCAATTGCGCCGTCGCACGCCTGCTTTACGACGCGCACCCGCAGGCCGATGAAGGAGATCTATCCCGTTTGCGCGCCTCGCTGGTCAGCGGCGAGAGTCTGGCGCAGATTGCGGCGGATTTGGGTTTGGGGGAATACTTACGTCTGGGCTCCGGTGAATTGAAATCCGGCGGCTTCCGTCGGGCTTCGATCTTGGCGGATGCCTTGGAGGCGATGCTGGGCGCCATATTTCTGGACGGCGGCTACGAGGCGGCGGCGGCCGCGGTGACGCGCCTGGTCGCCGCGAAGATGGCCGAGTTGCCGGCGGCGGGAACCTTGAAGGATCCGAAGACGCGTTTGCAGGAGCTCATGCAAGCGCGGGGTCTGGCATTGCCGGTCTATACCCTGACCGCGGTGGCGGGAGATCCTCATGAGCAAACTTTTACAGTGATGTGCGAGGTTCCGGTGCTGGGCATCGGCGCCAGGGCCGAGGGCGGTAGCCGGCGCCGCGCGGAGCAATTGGCCGCGGCGAAAGTCATCGAACTGCTGCCCGCTGAAATACGCAGTCTATGAGCGAACCTAATTTTCGCGCCGGGCATGTTGCCATTGTCGGGCGCCCCAATGTCGGCAAATCGACCCTGGTCAATGCACTGGTGGGCCGCAAGGTAACCATCGTGACGGCCAAGCCGCAGACCACGCGGCATCGAATTTTGGGTCTGGTCAATCGCCCCGAGGCGCAACTGGTTTTGGTTGATACGCCGGGGCTGCACGAATCGACGCGCCGGGTCATGAATCAATATATGAATCGCGTCGCGATCTCCTCTTCGCAGGATGCCGATGTGGTCTTGTTCGTGATTGAAGCGATGCGCTTCACCGAGGAAGACGAGTGGGTGTGGGAGCGGGTGCGCGGCTTGAAGCAGCCGCTGTTTTTGGTCGTCAACAAAGTCGATCGCGTTTTTCCCAAGGATCAGATGCTGCCCTTCCTCGAAGAGATGAGCACGCGCGTACCCGCCTCGGGCATCATTCCGGTTTCGGCGCTGCAGTCGGACAATCTCAATCGCCTGGTCGATCTGGTCGGTTCGCGTCTGCCGGTGTCCCCGCCGCTGTTCGCCCCGGACGTCGTGACGGATCGCGACGAGCCGTTTCACGCCGCGGAAATCGTGCGTGAAAAGCTGACTTTGAAGCTGCGCGAGGAACTGCCCTACGGCATCAATGTGCAAATCGAGCGCTTTGCGGATGAAGACAATCGAATTATGATCAACGCGGTCATTTGGGTTGAGCGCGCCGGACAGAAGGCCATCGTGATCGGTCAGGGCGGCGAGCGCTTGAAGGAAATCGGCCGCTTGGCGCGCATCGAGCTCAATGACCTGTGGCAACGCTCCGTGCATCTGGAGCTTTGGGTCAAGGTCAAGGAAAATTGGGCCGACAGCGAAATGGCATTGCGCCAATTTGGGTACGACACGTTGTGAAGAGCACGGGCCGGCCATCCGGGCGGCGCGTATGGCTGGCGCCAGCCTACGTATTGCACCAGTACGCCTATCGGGACACCAGCCGAATCGTGGAGGTGTTCACCGCTGAGCATGGACGGCTCACCCTGTTCGCACGCGGCGCCAACGGTCCGAAATCGGCGCTGAAAGGCGTATTGCGGCCTTTTCAAAGACTGCTGGTTTCCTGGTCGGGCACCTCCGAGGCATGTGCGTTGGTCGGCGCGGAGAGCGACGGGCAGATGACCCGTCTCGCACCCGAACGGCTCATGAGCGGCTTCTATTTGAATGAGTTGCTGTTGAAGCTGACCGAGCGCCGCGATCCGCATCCAGAGATTTTCTTCTCGTACGCCTCCTGCGTGCAAGCGCTGTGCGACGGTGAGGTCGAAGAGCGGGCGCTGCGCCGTTTCGAAAAACGCCTGCTGAATGAGTTGGGCTACGGATTGGAATTGACCCAGACCGGCGATGGTATCCCGGTGCAGCAGGATAAGTATTATCGATTTGCCCTGCAAAGCGGCCCGCAATTGTGCGTGGCGGAAGCTCCCGGCGCCGTTTACGGCCAGTCGCTCACGGATCTGCAGTCAGAGAGTTTCGAGGATGCCCGCTCACTGCGCGACGCCAAGCGCCTGTTGCGCGCCGCCATCGATGTGTGTCTCGACGGCCGCGCTTTGAAATCTCGCGAGGTCATGCTGGCGCTGCGCCCCCGGGACCCGCTGCGCCAGGAACTCACGCGCAATACCCAGACAGGCTCCCGGGAGGGTCCGTGAACGACCTTAAAGTCCACGGCAGCATCGCGTTGGGCGTCAACATCGATCATGTGGCGACGTTGCGCCAGGCACGCCGCGCCCGCTATCCGGACCCCTTGTACGCGGCCCTGCTCGCCGAGGAAGCCGGCGCCGACAGCATCACGCTGCACCTGCGCGAGGACCGCCGCCACATTCAGGATCGCGACGTCACGGCGATGCGCGAAGCGCTGCAGACCCGCATGAATCTTGAAATGGCGGTGACGGACGAAATGGTCCGCATTGCGCAAAACGTGAAACCGCAAGATGTTTGCCTCGTGCCGGAGTCACGCCAGGAAGTCACCACCGAAGGGGGCCTGAATGTCTCAGGCCAGAGCGCGCGCTTGCAGGACGCGGTGGCCGCGCTCGCCGGCGCGGCGATCCGCGTGTCTTTGTTCATCGATCCCGACGAGGCGCAGATCGAATCGGCCCGCCGTGTCGGCGCTCCAGTCATCGAACTGCATACCGGCGCGTATGCGGAAGCGGCCGGAGGGGCGCGCGCCCGCGAATTTGAACGGCTGCGAAACGCGGCGAAGTTCGCGGCCTCGCTGGGGCTGACGGTCAATGCCGGTCATGGGCTCAACTATCACAATGTCGAGCCCATCGCGGCGATCCCCGAAATCATCGAGCTCAACATCGGGCACTCGATCGTGGCGCGTTCAATCATCGATGGGCTGGCCAAGGCGGTACGCGATATGAAGGAACTGATGCGCCGCGCGCGAGCAGGTTTCTAAGAACATGATTTTTGGAATCGGCATCGACGTTCTGCAAGTTGACCGGGTCGAGCGGGTGTTCCAAAAACACGGCGAACGCTTTGTCAGCCATTTGTTGTTGCCCGCGGAGCGCGCGCAGCTCGAGCGCACGGCGCGTCCCGTACGTTTTCTGGCCATGCGTTTCGCGGCCAAGGAAGCCATCGTCAAAGGCATGGGCACCGGATTTGCGCATGGCGTGTGGATTCGCGACGTCGGCATCGTGCAAAACTCCTGGGGCAAGCCGGAAGTGGTTTATTCCGAACGCGGCGCCAAGGTTCGCGATAGTCTGGGAATAGGCGAGGGTCACGTGACCTTGACCGACGAAGCCGGATTGGTGGTGGCGGTCGCCGTTCTCATGCGGCGTAGCGCAACTTGAACACGTTGGTGTTCGATATCGAGACGGTCCCCGATACGGATCTGGGCCGGCGGCTGTATGGGCTCTCCGAGTTGTCCGACGAGCACGTGGCGCAGATCATGTTCACCAAGCGTCGACAGGAGACCGGCAGCGAATTTCTGTCGCATGAGCAGCAGCGCATCGTTGCGATATCGGTGGTCATGCGCTCTCGAGAATCGCTCAAGGTGTGGAGCCTGGGCGATGAGTCCTCATCGGAGAAGGATCTCATCGAGCGGTTTTTCGACGGGCTGGACAAGTTCACGCCGGATTTGGTCTCCTGGAACGGCGCCGGCTTCGATCTGCCGGTGCTGCACTATCGAAGTCTGCTGCACAGTGTGGCCGCCGCGCGCTACTGGGAGTTGGGGGATACCGATCAGAGTTTCCGGTACAGCAATTACCTGAGCCGCTTTCACTGGCGGCACATGGATTTGATGGACATCCTCTCGGGCTTCCAAGGCCGCGGTCGCGCGAGCCTCCAAGACATCGCCACCTTGCTGGGCCTCCCCGGAAAACTCGGAATGCATGGCTCCGAGGTGTGGGGCGCCTATTTGCAGGGTGGGCTGGCCCGGATCCGCGACTACTGCGAAACCGACGTGCTGAATACCTATCTCATCTACTTGAGATTCCAGCTGATCCGCGGACACTTGAACGCAGCGGAACACGCGCACGAGCTGGCGCGCGTACGCAAGCTGCTGGCCGAGTCGAGCGCGGCGCACCTCAAAGAATTCGCGGCAGCGTGGCCCGAGACCTAAGCTCAAGTCTGGTTCAGGAAGGCGATATCGTCGATCTGGCGCACGATGGCCGCGGCGTCGCGCGCGTCGAGGGCAAGGCCGTGTTCATCGAGGGCGCGCTGCCCTCGGAGCGCGTGCGTTTTCGTGTGCACAAACGCCGCCGGCACATGGACGAAGCAGGCCTGGTCGACGTTCTGGTTGCATCACCCGAGCGTGCCGTGCCGCGTTGCGCTCACTTCGGTATTTGCGGCGGTTGCTCCTTGCAGCATCTTGCCCCGGCCGCGCAGCTCGCCGCCAAAGAGCGCCAACTGCTCGAGAATTTGCAGCGCATCGGCAATGTGCAACCTCAGCGGGTCCTTGAACCTCTGCGCGGACCGGAGTGGGCGTATCGCCGGCGTGCGCGCTTAGGGATCAAGTATGTGCACAAGAAAGGCCGCGTGCTGGCGGGGTTTCGCGAACGAGAAAAGCCCTATATTGCCGATATCCAGCGTTGCGAAGTGTTGCTCGCGCCGCTCGCGAGTCTGCCTGCCGAATTGGCGGCGCTGACCGAGACCCTGACGATTCGCGAGAAAATGCCGCAAGTCGAAGTGGCGGCAGGGGATCAGGCGACCGCGCTGGTGTTTCGGGTGCTGGAATCCCCCGGAGCCGCGGATCTGGAAAAACTTGCGGCGTTCGGCGCGCAGCGTGGGCTGCAGATCTTTTTGCAACCGGGCGGCCTCGACACCGTGCGGCCGTTGCGTGATGACTACCCGCCGCTCGACTACGCGGTGGACGGCGGCAGCGTGGTGATAGAGTTTGGACCGGTCGATTTCATTCAGGTGAACCGCGACATCAATTCATCCATGGTCGATGCGGCGATGACGCTGTTGCAGCCGCAGGCGGGCGATGCCGCGCTCGATCTGTTCTGCGGATTGGGAAATTTCAGCTTGCCGTTGGCGCGCCGCACGCGGGAGGTTACGGGCGTGGAGGGCGATGCCTCGCTGGTGTCCAAGGCGGGCGCCAACGCCGCGCGCAATGGCATCGGCAACTTAAGGCTGGCGCGCGAGAATCTATTCGAACCGAAGAGCTTTGGCGCCTGGGCAAACGAGCACTATGATCTGGTGCTGCTGGACCCGCCGCGCGCCGGCGCCGCGGAGCTCCTCAGTTGCATGCCTCGCTGGGGTCCGCGGCGGGTCGTGTATATTTCCTGTCATCCGGGCAGTCTCGCGCGCGATGCGCAGATTCTGGTCGCCGAGCACGGGTTTGAGCTGTCCGCAGCGGGGGTGATGGACATGTTTCCGCATACCACACACGTCGAGTCGATTGCAGTATTCGAGAAGCGCCCATGAGCTTGGGTCCCTTGATGGTCGATATCGCCGGGACCGAGCTGACGCCGGACGACGTCCAGGTGCTGTCGCACCCCTTGGTGGGCAGCGTCATTCTGTTCAGCCGCAATTATCGTGACGTGGCGCAAGTTTCCAGCCTGACGGCGGCTATCCGCGCCGTGCGCACCCCCTCCCTATTGGTCGCGGTTGACCATGAGGGAGGGCGGGTGCAGCGCTTCCGCGATGGCTTTACGCGCCTGCCGCCCGCCCGCTCCTTGGGCCGCCGCTATGATGAGGATCGCCGCGAGGGGCTGTCTTTGGCCCAAGCTGCCGGCTGGTTGATGGCCAGCGAACTTAGGGCCGTGGGTGTTGATTTCAGCTTTGCGCCCTGCGTCGACCTGGACTATGGCGTGAGCGAAATCATCGGCGATCGAGCCTTCCATCAGGACCCGGATGCGGTGGCGGCCCTGGCCGTAGCCTATATGTCGGGTATGCGAGAGGCCGGCATGGCTGCGACGGCCAAGCATTTTCCAGGGCATGGCGCGGTGTTTGCCGATTCCCATGTGGCGTTGCCCATCGACCGCCGCAATTTCGTGGATTTGGAGCCGGATATTCGGCCTTATCGGCTGCTGATCGCGAACAACGTGGCCGGGGTGATGGGCGCCCACGTGGTGTTTCCGGCGGTGGACCCCCTGCCGGCCAGCCTCTCCCAGCGCTGGATATCCGGTGTGCTGCGCGGGGACTTGGGGTTCCATGGCTGCGTCTTCGCCGACGATCTGACCATGGCCGGCGCCGCCGCCTTTGGAGGCGTAATAGAGCGGGCGGAGCTGGCATTTGCTGCAGGTTGCGACGTCCTCCCCATTTGCAACGATAGACAAGCGGTAAAGTCTGTGCTCAATCACTTCGGGCCGGATTTGGGCTCGCCGGCCTCGCAGGCCCGGGTGGTTCGAATGCGGGCACGGGGCGAGGCCCCGGTAAATCTTGGAGCGGACCGGCAGTGGCAGCAGACGGTAATGATGATCGCAAACCTCTCGGCAACACCTCCCCTGGTGCTGACGGAGGGCAATCATGACGGAGTTTGATCAGGGACTGTATCGGCGCCTGGTCGAGAGCTCACCCGAGGGCGTGGTGTTGATCGATGCGCAAGGCGCGGATCACCCGGTGATCTACGTCAATCCCGCCTTCGAGGCGCTGACCGGATATTCGGCGGCGGAGTTGATTGGGCGAAATCTGCGTTTACTGCAAGCCGATGATCGAGAACAGGATGGGCGCCATCGGCTGCGCGATGCCATGAGCCGCGGAGAAACCTGCCGAGTGCTGTTGCGCAACTATCGCAAGGACGGCAGCCTCTTTTGGAATGAAATGACAGTAATGCCGCTGCGCCACCCGGACGGTTGCGTTACGCATTATGCGGGCCATCACCGCGATGCCGGCGAGCGCCTGCGCATCGATCCCAAGGTCGCCAAGGACAGCTTGAGCGGTGCTCATCAACCGACCGCGGTCGCGGTGCGCGACGACCGCTTGACGGGTCTTTATACGCTGCCCTACCTCGAAGAATTACTGAAGCGCGATTGGGCCGTCGCGCATCGCGAACAGCGCAGTATCGCGGTGTTCGCGGTCGATATCGACGCTTTGGATCTTTACAACACCACCTTCGGGCGCGCCGCGGGCGATTCAACCATCCGTCGCGTTGCGCACATCGTGTCAGGCTGCTTGCGCCGCTCGAGCGATGTCACGGCGCGCATCGACGGCGGCAGCCTGATTGCGTTTGCGCCCGGCCTGTCGATCGAGCAAGCCTTGCGCGTCGGCCAGCTCATGGCTGAACGGGTGCGCGATTTGCGGATTCATCATCCGCGTTCAGCGGTGCTGCGCTATATCAGTATTAGCGTGGGCGTATGCGCCGGCACCCCGGGCGCTTCCGACAGCCCCTCTGATCTTCTGCAAAGAGCGCAGCAGCAGCTGCAGTTCGCGAAGAAATCGGGCCGCAATCAGGCCGCCTAGGTAGCGCGAGAAGACTCGAGGGCCCGAAGAGAACAGGGCCTCGAGTCTTCTCACGCTACCTGGGGATTGCTCGGGCCGCTCTCCATCACTACGCAGTCTGAAAGCCCGACTGGAGTTGTGCCGGCGAAATTTACGGTCAATCTCGCGTGCTAGACTCTATATGACTTTGAATATATCACCGCAAGCGAGGGAGCGATTGGACGCGTCCGCGATCGCCAGCCGCGAGGCCGGCCTCCATAAAGAGCTGAGCCGGCCTCAGCTCATCATGATCGGTCTCGGCGGCGCGATCGGCACGGGCCTATTCATGGGCAGCGGTGTTGCGATCGGTTATGCGGGGCCGGCGGTGATAGTCAGTTATGCGATCGCGGCGATCGCCGCGGTGGCGATCGTCTTCAGCCTGTCAGAGATGGCGGTAATGCATCCGACCGCGGGTTCTTTTGGCACCTACGCGGAGATTTATTTAAACCCCTGGGCTGGAATCATCGCACGCTACTCCTACTGGATGGCGCAGGTGATCGCCGTCGGCGCCGAGGCGGTGGCGGCAGGTGTCTACATGACCTTTTATTTCCCGGGCACGCCGGTCTGGCTGTGGTCGGTGGGATTTGCCCTGGTGCTGCTCTACTTCAATTCGCGCTCAGTGCATAATTTTGGTTCCATTGAATATTGGTTTGCGCTCATCAAAGTGGTGGCGATCGTCATCTTCATCATTTTGGGGATCGCGACAATCTTTGGGCTGTGGACGAAGCCGGTCGGTTTCCACAATCTGACCGGACTTCCAGGCGGTTTCATGCCGCACGGATTCGGCGGTGTCTGGATGGCGGTGATCCTGGGAATCCTGTCGTTCAATGGCATCGAAGTCATCGCCGTCACTTCCGGAGAGGCCAAGGATCCGGTGCGTACCATCCCCGCCGCGCTGCGCTCCATGGCATTGCGATTATTTCTGTTCTACATCCTTGCGCTCACCATCGTCGTCACCTTTGTTCCCTGGACCGAAACGGGCGCAACGGTCGTCACGCAGAGTCCATTCGTGCGCATCTTTGCCCACTCGGGTATTCGCCATGCGGCTGGCATCATGAACTTCGTGGTCTTGAGCGCCGCGCTGTCGAGCATGAATACCAACGTCTACCTCTGCTCGCGGATGCTGTTCTCCTTGTCGCGCGGCGGATTTGCGCCGGGATTCTTAGGCAAGCTTGGCAAAAACGGCACGCCGATCACGGCCATTTTAGTCTCCGGCGCCTGCATCCTGTCGGCTGCGGCGCTCTCGAAGCTGACGCCGCTCGCATACAACTACCTGTTCGGCGTCGCGCTGTTCGACGCGATGATCGTGTGGATCATCATTCTACTGAGTCATTTGAGCTTTCGACGGAGGCACAAATTGGCCGACTTGCCGGTTCGCACGCCGGGTTTTCCCGTGGTGCAAATTGCCGGACTGCTGCTGCTGTGCGCGGTATTGGTCACCATGGGATTGGACCGCGAGACCTGGCAGATCTCATGGATCGTAGGCATTCCCTGGCTGGCGCTGCTGACAGTGGGCTATTTTCTCACGAAGGCGCGGCGAGCCCGGCAGGGGGCGTGAGAAAGGGCATTTCGCCGCGGAGGATCGTGGCGAACACGTTGCTATCGATATTGCCGCCGGATATGACGGCGCACACCTTGGATTGCGAATACTGTGCCGCCAGCGCGGCAGCGACGGACAGCGCGCCGGCGCCTTCGGCCACGATGCGGTTGTTCTCAGCGAGCAGCTTGATTGTCTGCGCGACCTGGGCGAGCGGAACGGTGAGCACTTCATCGATCATCGTCCGCAGCAGAGGCCACATTTCGGGCAGCACGGATCCGTAGCCCACGCCACTGACGAAACCCGCGTCGTGCGCGGTGGGTGTCGGGACGCCGGCTTGGAAAGCCGATCGCAATGGCTGCGCGCTGGCCAGTTCGCAGGCGATTATCTTTACGTCGGGCCGCAGCGCGCGAACGGCGCAGGCGATGCCGGACGCAAGGCCGCCGCCGCCGAAGGGAACGAGGATTGCCTCGACATCGGGCCACTGTTCGAGAATTTCGACGCCAATCGTGGCATCGCCGGCGAGGGAGGCCGGATCCCGCACCGCGTCGATGTAGGTGCCTTCTTGATCGTCGAGCGTGCCGGCTTCGATTGCGCGCCACCAAACATCGTTGGCGCGAACCTCGATCTTCGCGCCCAAACGACGCAGCTTTTCCAGCTTCGCCTCGGGTGCATTGGCGGGGACCACGGCGGTGGCGCTGATTTTTAAGCGGCGCGCCATCCAGGCCACCCCAAGCGCGCTGTTGCCCGAGCTGGTGGTGTAGATGCCGGCATTCAATTCCGTGCGCGGTCGGCAGAGGACCGCGTTCGCGATCGGCCGAATTTTGAATGAACCGATCGGCTGAAGATTTTCCAGCTTCAATCGAATGGTTTTACCCGGCGGTGCGATATCGCAGGCAACCAGCGGGGAGATCATGCTCAAGCCTTCAATTCGAGTCCGAGCGGCGTCGATCTGCGCCATGTCAACCGGTTTTACTTCGTCAAACAAGCAATGTCCTCGCGATACCACGCTGCGGCGCACCCGTTTCTCATAATTGCATGTTTATATGACTGTGCATATAATTCGCTTCGATTTCTTGCGACAGGAACCGTCAAACATGGAACAAAATTTCGAGGCGCTGCGCAAGGAATTCCCCGTACTGCAGCGAAAGACCTATCTTAACAGCGGTTCGTATTGCGCACTTGCGAACGAGGTAAGAGCGGCATTCAACGCCTACATGGAAGATCGGTTGCTGGTGGGCGCGAACTGGGACGTTTGGGTGACGAAGAACGAGTCGGTGCGCAATTTGACCGCGACGCTGCTGCACGCCTCGCCCGATGAGATCGCCGTGACCGCATCGGTTTCTGCCGGATTGAATGCGCTGGCGAGCGCGATCGAGTTCACCGGCCCCCGCAACAAGGTCGTGGTCAGCGATTTCGAGTTTCCCACCAATGCGCAGATCTGGCACGCGCAAGAGCCGCGCGGCGCGAAAGTCGTTCATGTGCCGCGCGCCGCCGACGGCTATATCCCGGCGGAAATGTTCGCAAAGGCGATCGACGAACAAACGAAACTCGTGGCGATCACCCATGTGTGTTTCCGCAACGGCGCGAAACTCGATATCCCCGGCATCGTGCGCCTCGCGCGAGCCAAGGGTGCCATGGTGCTGCTCGATTGCTATCAGTCGGTGGGTTCGCTCGATATCGATGTCAAGGCCCTGGACGTCGACTTCGCGGCGGGAGGCATGCTCAAGTACTTGTTGGGTACCGCCGGGATCGGCTTCCTGTATGCAAAGGACTCTTGCGTGCGCTCGCTGGTGCCGACCAACAGCGGCTGGTTTGCTCAGGCAGACATCACCGCCATGGACATCACCGCGAATCGTCCGGCGCCCAACGCGCGCCGCTTCGAAGCCGGGACGCCGCCGGTCGTCAACTGCTACGCTGCCGAGGCGGGTCTCAAACTGCTGCTCAAGGTCGGTACGCCGGCGATCGAAAAGCGCAACTTTGCGCTGACTCGCCGTTGCATGGAAAGGCTGGAAGAGATCGGCTGGCCGAGCATCACGCCGGTCCAGGATGCGCGGCGCGGCGCCACCGTTGCCGTGCCGTCGAGCGACGCCGCACGGCTGCAGGCGGAATTGATGAAGCACGACATCGTGACGTCCTATCGCGACGACAATGTCCGCGCCAGCTTTCACTTTTACAACAATGACGACGATGTCGAGTCTTTCATAGCGGCAATGCAAGAGCTGCGCGGTTCCCTCCGGCCTCGGACGATTCAGACAGGCACCTGATGGAAATTCGCGTTTTGCGCGGCGCCGAGGTGCGCCAATTGCTGCCGATGGCGGAGTGCATCGATCTGATGCAGCGGACCATGATCGCCGTCTCGGAGGGGCGGGTGGTGTTGCCGCTGCGATCGATCCTCGTGATGCCCGGCGATCGCGGCATGATGGGAATGATGCCGGGATATCTGGCAGACCCGGAGTGTTTCGGCGTCAAGCTCGTGAGCCTGATTCCGCGCAACAAGCCGCCGCAATATTCGTCGCATCTGGGCTTGGTGCTGCTGTTCGAGGCGGATCACGGTCAGCCGGTTGCGCTGCTCGATGCGGCAGAAATCACCGCAATTCGTACCGCGGCCGCGAGCGGGCTTGCCACACGATTGTTGGCTCAGGAGCAAGCCGGAGACCTGGCCGTGTTGGGCGCCGGCGAGCAGGCCCGCAGCCATCTTGAGGCGATGCTCAAGGTGCGGCCGCTACGGCGGATTCGCGTGTGGGCACGCGATGCCGCCAAGGCGAAGCTGTTCGCAGAAGCGGAAGGGGCAAGACATCGAATCACCGTCGAAACCTCCGCCACGGTTCGCGAAGCGATTGCCGGAGCGGACATTATTTGCACCACGACCAAGGCGCGTGAACCGATCCTGCAGGGCGACTGGCTAACCCCGGGAGTGCACCTCAACGTCGTCGGGTCGAGCATCGCCGCGGCCGCGGAAATCGATATTCCGGCGGTTGTTAAAACCCGGTTCTTCGTCGACTGCCGCAACTCCACGGTGAACGAGGGCGGCGAGTATTTGCGCGCGCTGCGGGCCGGCGCCATCACGGCGGAACATATCTTGGGCGAGATCGGCGAGGTGGCCAACGGCTCGAAGGCCGGCCGCTGCTCACCCCTGGACATGACGCTGTACAAGTCCCTCGGCATCGCGCCGCAAGACCTGGCGGCGGCGCATCACGTCCTTGAGAAGGCACGCGCGGCCGGCGTTGGGCAGATCATTGACTTCTAGCGCGTTGTCGCTGCCCACCGCGGCGCAGGTCGCCGCCGCGCGCGACAATATTCGCCCCTTTGCGCTGCGAACGCCGCTCCTGCGGCTGAACACCGATCTGCCGGGCGCCAACATCTTTCTCAAGCTGGAGAATCTGCAGCCCTGGGGTTCGTTCAAAATCCGGGCAGCGGTCAATGTGTTGAAGACCATGGATGCGGCGCGGCTGCAGCGCGGCGTCTTGACCGCGAGCGCCGGCAACTTCGGACAGGGTCTTAGCTTTGCAGCGCGCGCCATGGGCGTGCCGGTAACGGTGGTTGTTCCGAGCGCCGCCGCCGAAACCAAGGTCAAAGCACTGGTCGAGCTCGGCGCCAAGGTCATTCGGCGCCCATTCGACGAATGGTGGACGGTTCTCACCAGCCGTGCTTGCGCCGGCGAAGAAGGAGTCTTCGTCCATCCGGTCGCCGAAGCCGGCGTGCTGGCGGGCAATGCGACGATTGGCGCGGAGATCCTCGAGGAGCTGCCGGGCTGCGATGCGGTGGTCGTACCCTTCGGCGGCGGCGGTTTGATTTGCGGGGTCGGTTCGGTGATGCGGCGCCTGCGCCCGACGGCGCGAATGATTGTGGCGGAATCGGAAGCCGCCCAGCCGGCCGCGGCCGCCTTGCAGCAGGGTGCGCCGGTGACGGTTCCCCACCGGCAGAGTTTCGTCGACGGCATGGGCAGCACCACGGTGCTCGCGGAAATGTGGCCGCTGCTGCGTGCAGTGACGGATGCCTCGGTATGCGCGTCATTCGAACAGATTGCCGCGGCAATACGTCTGCTCGCCGGGCGGCACCACGTCATCGCGGAAGCGGCCGGCGCCGTGTCGCTCGCCGGGGCGTTAGGTGCAACGGCGGCCCTCGGCGCACAGGCGGCCAAAGGCAATGTTGTCTGCATCATCTCGGGTGGTAACATCGACGCTGAAAAATTAGGCGCTATCCTCGCAGGTCGGAGTCCCTTCTAAGAGCATGGCGCGAACCAGAAAAAAAACCGCCGCGGCCAGCCTAAACGCAGCGCCAAAATCCTCGGATCAAGCGCTGTTCGACGATTTCTTGCCGCATCTGATCGCGAAACTGGCCTATCAACTCAACGCGGACCTGATCGAAAAACTGCGGCGTGAGGGGATCAACGTCACCCGCTGGCGCATCCTGGCGGTGCTCGCGATGGGTGATGGGATCACCATCAATGAGATCATCGATCGCGCGATGGTGCAGCAGTCGGCGCTCAGCCGCGCTCTGATGCGCATGGAAAAGGAAAACACCGTCCGCCGAGTCCTGCGGCGGGAAGATGCGCGCTGCGTTGAGGTGTATCTCACGGACAAGGGGCGGGCGCTGTTCAATTCGCTGAATATCGTCGTGCGGCGGCGCGAGCAGCGCCTGTTGGAAGGCTTTTCTCCGTCGGGCACCGAGGCGGCCTTCAATCTGATTCGTCGCCTGAGCCGCAACATGAGGGGCCGGTCCTAGCCTGACCGGCTGAGGTTCCCAGGTTCCGGGCTTCCGAGACTTCGTGCGCCTCTTTGGCGCGTGCCTTGCAATCCCCTGCGCTCATATGGAGCAGATTTTGTGGGTGACACGCAACAGGCGGTCTTTATTTGATATTTCATATGATAACTCATATTGTGACGGCTCAATAACGGGAGAATCTGCGATGAATATAACAATCGGACGGCGTCTGACCGTCAAGCTAGGGGTTGCAGGCCGGCGATTTGCCGCTTGCGTAGGCATCGCCGCCACATTGGCCGCACCGCTCTCGTCGCCGGCCCAAACGGTTGCCGCGAGTTCCACCGGCCTCGAGGAAATCGTCGTCACCGCCAACAAGCTCAATGCCCAGAAGGTCCTCGATATCCCGGCATCGATCCAAGCCATCAGCGGCGAGTCATTGCAGAACATCAGTGCGTCGGGAATCATGAGCATTGCAGGAGAGGTTCCTGGCCTCTCGATTCAAGATTTAGGCCCAGGCGACAAGAAATACGTCATCCGCGGCATCAACTCCACCGGCGATGCGACGACCGGTGTGTACTACGGCGAAGCGGTGATCAGCGGCTCGAATGCCGATGACGGCGGCGGCTTCGAATCCGACATCCGTCTGTACGACATGAATCGCGTTGAGGTGTTGCGCGGGCCCCAGGGTACGTTGTACGGCGCGAGTTCCATGAGCGGTACGATTCGCTTCATCCCCAATTCTCCCGATCTCAACACTCTCGGCGGCTATTTGACGACGGAAGGCTCGGAGACCCAGCACGCCAGCGGCAACTACAACATCAATGGCGAGGTCAATCTGCCGATCATCGATGGCGTACTGGCTCTGCGCCTGGTCGGATGGAAGCTCTACGACAGCGGTTACATCGATCAGCACCGGGTGGGCGAGGGCGTCACGGGCGTCACGAACATCGGAACAGCGACAGCGCCGAATTTTCAGACCCTGCCGGTCCAAGGCCTCGGATTCGTCAAGGGCGTCAACGACGACGATGTCGGCGGCGGACGGGCCATCGTGCGCTTCCACCCGAATGACAATCTGACCATCGATGCGAACTACACCACGCAAACCGAATCCTCGAACGGTTCATCGCGCTACACCCCGCCCGGGGTCGCGGCGTTTAGCGGTGGACCCATCCCGCCGATCCAGGGTTGCGACCTGTGCAATACCGACGTCACGTTGAGTCCCTGGAAGGACAATCTCACGGTCTTTGGTCTGACGGTGGAATACAATACCGGCATTGGCACGGTGACGGGCACCACCAACCAGTACAACCGCACCACTGATTTCACATTCGACTCGACACCGGTCCTGGTGTCGTTTGATGTTCCTGTTCCGGCCGAAACGCTCGAGCCGCGCACGCGCAAAGTCAATTCCAGCGAACTGCGCTTTGCCAGCGATCTGAATTCTCCCGTCAACTTCGTGGCGGGCGTGTACCGCGAGCACGAGAGCCAGGATCTGGCCGTACAAGTCATCACCACCGGCGCCAATGGTTTGGTGACCGGTCCCTTCAGCTCGTCCAACGCCGACGATGCGTTGAATTTCCCGGGCGTGGGCAACACTTTCTTCGGCCGCACCGACACGCGCAGCGACACTCAATACGCGGGTTTCGGCGAGGCGACCTGGAAAATCACCGACGCATGGAGCGCAGTCGCGGGCGTGCGTTACTTCACTGAGACTTTGAACGGTGTGCAGACCCAGACCCATCCCTTCGGCGGCTTTCCGGGCGCGCCCAATTTGGTGCCTATTGTCGATCCGGAGGAAACCTTCAACAAGGTCACCTGGAAGATCAACACCAGCTACAAGTTCAACGAGGAACTGTTGGCGTACGCGACGGTATCGACCGGCTTTCGCAGCGGCGGTTTGAACGCGGTCAGCGAACCGTTCGAACCGATTCCTTCGGCGTACTCGCCCGACTCGTTGACCAACTACGAGTTGGGCGCCAAGGGGCGTCTGTTTGGCGGCCTGTTCGACTATCAGGCCGACATCTACTTCATCAAGTGGGACAATATTCAGGTTCAGGAAACCACCGCTGACGGCGCATTTGTTTATCAGGGCAATGCGGGTACCGCGCACGTCAAGGGCGTGGAATTCGAGTTCACCGCTCATCCCTTGCAGTATCTGTCGGCCAGTTTTGCCGGCTCGTATCAAGACGCCTTTCTCACGGAGGGCGCGGACCCGGCGCAATATGCGCTGAATCCAACCCTGGGCAGAACGGGCGATTCGATTCCCAACGTTCCGAAGTTCCAGCTCAACTTAGGAGTGAACTATACGGCCCCCATTACCGGCACCTGGCAGGGAATGGTTGCGGCGGATGCGACTTATCGGGGTGCGGTGAACGCGTATTTTGCGTCCAATACCGAGTTCAACATTCCATTGGCGTCCTATACTCTGTTCAATCTGCGGGCCGGTGTGATCAACGGTCCGTGGAGCGTCACGGCCTTTGCCCGCAATCTGACCAATAAACGTGCCGAAGTCTCCGCGATCAATTCCTCGCAGGATCCCGACGCGTTGCTGACGGTGCGTCCGCGGACCATCGGCTTGACCGCAACGCGCAAATTCTAGCGAAGGAGGGCAGCATGCGCCGGGTCGTTGCATGCTTAAGCGCCGTGGCACTGGCGGCCGGCTGTGCAGGATTGGCGATCGCGGACCCAAGCGGCAAAGGACTGCCGCTCTGGGATTTCTACAGCGCCACGCTCCGCCACGCCAAGTACATCGACCTAACCCACGCCATCGCGCCCGGCGGCCCGCTCGGTGAGGGTTTTGTCGACTTCAGTGTGGGGCCGACGCGGGCGGGCGTGTCCATACCCGGAGTGATCGAGAAGGGCGAGCCCTTCAGCTACGAAAAGCACGGCGTGGCCATCACCGCCTATGAGCTGCCCATGGATCACATCGGCACGCAATTCGGGCCGCCGGCGCATGAGAACGAACACGGCGCGACCATCAGCGATATTCCGCCCACCGTGGCGCTGCGTCCGTTGGTCGTGATCAATATTGCACCCAAAGTCGCCTTGGATGCGGGCTACCAGGCCGCCGTTGTCGATATCAAGGAATGGGAACGCCGCCACGGACCGGTTCCGGCAGGATCGGTGGTGATGATTCGCTCCGACTGGTCGAAAAAGTGGAATGATCCAAAGCGTTTCACGGCGCCGCCGTTCCCTGGCGTAAGCTTGGCTGCGCTAAAATATCTACACTTGGAGCGGCACATTCTTATGCACGGGCATGAACCCTTGGATACCGACAATACCGCTCCGGAGTTCGTGGCAGAGAAGTGGCTGCTGCAGCATAACTTCGCTCAGGCTGAAGGCGTCGCAAATCTCGATCAAGTTCCGGAAGCCGGCGCGCTCATCACGATTGGTTTCGCCAAGTTCGAGGGTGGCACCGGCGGATTTGCGCGCTACATCGCCATCGCCCCGGCAAGTTGGCCGTTCGGCGTGACGATCGCGGAAAAGCCGGGTGCGCCGTTGCCGACCCACGCGCATGCGCTGCGCCGGGGCGCGGACGGCGTGATGCGGGAAACACCATGAGTGGCACCAAGACAGCGCCGCTGATCGCCAATCGCAAGGGCTACTACTACGAGGTCAAGGCAGGCAAACGCTATCTGTGGTGCGCCTGCGGGCGCTCCAAGTCCCAGCCGTTTTGCGATGGATCCCATGCCGGAACCGAATTCTCACCCGTGGTCTTCAAGGCCGAACGCGACGAAGACGTGATTTTCTGCGGCTGCAAGCAAACCGGCACCGGCCCCTTCTGCGATGGCGCCCACAGCAACCTGCCGGGCGGTTATCTTACCGACGACCCGAATAGCCCTGAAAATCGTGCCGTGGCGCAGGTCGTGGCGGGGTCCGGTCCGATTGTTCAGCTCGATGGACAGTGCTATGTCTTCTCGACCGCGCGGGCATCCTTGATCGAGCGCGGCGCGATGCGCTACTGCCAAGTGGTCACGCCGGCGCTTGGCGCCTTATTTCAATCGCAGTTCTATGCGCAGGTCGCGGGCGGCAGCTCGCCGGTGATCGCGGCTGACGGGCGCCATACCGTGCTGTTCGTGATCGAGGGCAGCGGCGACATTGAGATTGGTAATCGACGCTTCGCCGTGGAACCGCTCACGGGTGTCTATGTGCGTCCCGCGGAAGCCTATCGCGTGCATAACAAATCCACGGCGCCGCTGAAATTCTTCGTTTCCAATGGGCCCGGCAGCGAGGACTTGGTACTGATTGACGCCATGCCGGCGATTTTTGAGGCGCAGTTTCCAGACCGCATCGCCTCGATCGACCCCTCGCAGCGGCACAAGATGGCCGAGCGCTACTATCAAATGCTGGTCAATCGCGAGCATGGATCGACGGTGGTCACGCAGTTCATCGGCAACATTCCGCTGTCCAAAGCCGAGCCGCACCGGCATTTGTACGAAGAGGCGCTGATTTTTCTCAATGGAGAGGGTGTCGTCTGGACCGAGCGGACCAAGACCCCCGTGTCGGCGGGAGATGTGCTGTTTTTGCCGCGCAAGCAGCTGCATTCGGTTCAATGCACAACACCCGGCGGATTTGATATCGTCGGGGTCATCTATCCCGGGGACAACCCCTCCATCAATTATTAGAGCACCATGGCCACCCACTCACAGACCCTTTCGACCCTGGTTGACGGCATCCTGCGCGGCGGCATTCGCGTCGTCGACTTGACGGTGCCGCTGGAGGCGGCGACGCAAACGATTCGCCTGCCCGAACAATTTGCCCCCTCCAAACCGTTTGCCCTGGAGGAAATCTCGCGTTACGACTCGCGCGGTCCGGCATGGTATTGGAACAACATCAGCTGCGGCGAGCACACGGGCACCCACTTCGATGCGCCAATTCATTGGGTGACGGGCAAGGACTATCCGGACAACGCGACCCACAATATCCCGGTGGAGCGCTTTATCGGTCCCGCCTGTGTTATCGACGTCTCCCCGCAGGTGCGCAGCAGCGCGGATTTTCTGCTCACGCAGAGCTTGGTGGAGCAATGGGAAAGCCAGCATGGCCGCATCCCGAGCCGCGCGTGGGTGCTCATTCGCACCGACTGGTCGAAGCGTCCGGGCGACTCCTTCCTCAATTTCAGCGCCGACGGTTCCCACACGCCTGGCTTCCATCCGGAATGCGTGCCGTTCCTTGCGCGCGAACGCGACATCCTGGGAGTGGGCGTGGAGACGGTCGGTACCGACGCCGGCCAGGCGCACACCTTCAATCCGATGTTTCCCTGCCATACCATCATGCACGGCGCCAATCGCTTTGGGCTCGCGAGCCTGACCAACTTGGATCAGCTGCCGCCGACGGGCGCCGTGGTCATTGCGCCGCCGCTCAAAATTGTGAACGGTTCAGGCAGTCCGCTGCGGGTGCTGGCGCTGGTGCCGGTGTAGCGAAGCCAAGAACTTGCAGATCAACGCGATCTCGGCGGCTCTGCTGGCGTTGGGTCTCGCGGCCGGCGCCGTGCGCGCGTGGGGCGATGAGTCCGCGGCGCGCCAACTCTCCATTGATGCCACCGTGACGGTGGGCGCATTGCGTCCGTTGAATGGCGTGCAGGCCGAGGATGCGCAGGGCGCGGCGTTCTATCGCACCGCGCACATCGACCTGGTGCGCATTCCCGATGCGGCTGGCGCCGGCGATATCGACGCAATTTTCCCCGACATGAGCGCCGATGTGGAAAATCCCAAAAGCTACAACTTTGCGGCTTCCGATCGGTTGGTGGGGTCCATCAGGTCAAGCGGCGCCGAGCCGCTATTTCGAATCGGGCGCAGCGCGAACGCCGGCGGCGAGCCGCCGCCGGACCTCGATAAGTGGGCGCAGATCGTGCGGCATGTTGTGCTGCATTACAACGCGGCGTGGGCCAAGGGCTTTCGGTACGGCATTCGCTATTGGGAGATTTGGAACGCACCGGACTCCAAGCAGTCTTGGGCCGGCTCTGCGGCTGACTACTACTATTTGTACGAGAAGACCGCGCGAGCCATTCAAGCGGCCGACCCGGACGCCTTGATCGGCGGCCCAGCGATTTCCAAGCCCTTGATCGCCGGTGACTATCGCGAGAAATTCATCGACTTCGTGCGCTCGAATCGCCTGCCGCTCGATTTCTTCTCCTGGCATTTTTATGCCGTGGACTCGAACGATCCCAATGTCTTTGTGACGATTGCGAGGCAACTGCGCACCATGCTGGATGCGCGCGGCTTCGGCTCCGCCAAGAATATCTTGGACGAGTGGAATGCGGACCCGGCCGAGGAGGATGCGGACAACGCCGCACAGGCAGCATTCGCGGCGAGCTCGCTCATCTATATGTTGGGGGGTCCCATCGATGCGCAGACCTATCGTCGCAACGCGGCCTCAGTTCGCTTAAGTAACGGTGCAGCGGATGCGGTTGGATCTGCGCTGGGCGCTTTTGGGACGCTGAAGAGCACGCCGTTGCTGATTCGAACCACCGGCGGCGACGATTCGGGATTTGCCGTCGTGGCCGGCCGGTCCAAAGACAACCGCCTCGTGCAAATCCTCATCAGCAATTATCAGGTCGCTTCGAAATACTTGCATCCCCGCAACAACTGGGACACCTCGCTTCCGGAGCGCCGCACGCTGCAATATTCCAACAATGGCGGCTATGACGTCACGGTCAGCCTGCCGGCGTCAGGAAAGTATCAGGTGAAGCGCTATCGGCTCC
>Ga0209006_10000880_pt1 | contig 27832 bp, 17 predicted proteins | sample JacPin_JW_Ref_O2_FD_188567 | JGI IMG/M metagenome (GOLD analysis project Ga0209006, IMG submission 188567) | Forest soil microbial communities from Algoma, Ontario, Canada - Jack Pine, Ontario site 1_JW_Ref_O2 (SPAdes) (version 2) | ecosystem: Environmental > Terrestrial > Soil > Boreal...
GCCGTGCATAGTGCATCTGAGAAAAATTGCCATTCGTTTTTTCTTGCTTGCGGCGGGCAAGCCACTCTGCGCGCGGTTTCGGGACGCTATGTGCACCGTTGCCATTGCCGTTCGTGCCGTTCGGGGAAGTCATGTCCGGGCCAACCTCATAGGAAATTGTACGAGCTAGATTATACCCGCGTTCGTGGACGCGCCTGACGCCAGCCCTTGCGCGAAGGAGCTAACTAACCGCTTTGCCCCGAAACTGCCGCAGTCCCAAGACCAGCAGAAGTCCGTCAAACGCGGCCAGCACAATCAACACGGCTGGCAACGGCAAGTGCGGGAATTGCGGTACCAGCGTCCCGCGCAGTCCTTCGCTGGCATAAACCAGAGGATTAATGAGCACGGCTTTTTGCAGGATAGGAAATTTTTCCAGCGCGCTCCATGGGTAATAGGTGCAGCCAAAAAAGATCATCGGAGTCAACACCATGCTGAACATCAATCCGATGTGTTGTTGATTGATGCTGCAACCCAGCGCGAGTCCGCCGCATGCCGAGAACAGCGCCACAAGCACGATGACGCAAACAAAAATCACGGGCGTATCAAAGCTGAATGGCAGCGGCCGCAATATCAGCCACGCCGCGGGAAGCGCGACTAATCCCGCCGCCAGAGCCTGAAGCGCTCCGGCCAGAACTTTTTCCACCGCGACCCAGGAAATCTCCATCGGCGCCAGCAGCCGGTCTTCGATCTCACGCGTGAATTGAAACTCGGCGATCAACGGCATCGCCACCGCCCACACTCCGGTGAAAATCATGCTTATAGCCATGATGCCCGGAAGCAGCAGGCTCTTGTAACTTTCAGGCATGTAACCGCTGCGCACCATGACCTTGCCGAAGATGAAGACGAACATCAGCGGTTGAAGAAAAGTCTGAAACATCAGCACCATGGCGTTGCGGCGCGCCACGTGGGCATCGCGCCCCAGCATGGCGAAAAATGTTTTCCAGTTCATTCCCGCAGGCTCCTTCCGGTGTGGTGCAGAAATAAATTTTCCAGGCTGGGCTCGGAGATGTGAACGTCATTCAATTCAACGCCTATCGCCGCCGCGCTGCTGGCGATTTCTGAGATCAGTTGTCCGCCGCGGTCGGCATACAGATCGGCGCTGCCGTCGCTATCTTTAGAGCGAACTTCCCGCACGCCCGCAATCGATTGCAGCTTTTGCAGCAACTCCGGCGAATGCCGCCCGAAGCGCAGCCGCAGCAAATATCCGCCCGGCACCGATTGCTTCAATTCGGTGGGCGTGCCCATAGCAATCTTCTGGCCGTGATCGATAATCGCGATGCGGTCCGCCAACTCGTCGGCTTCTTCCATGTAGTGCGTGGTCAGCAGAATCGTCTTGCCCGTCTGGTTATATTCGCGAATGATTTCCCAGAGCAGCAGTTTCGTCTGCGGATCGAGTCCGGCGCTGGGCTCGTCAAGAAAAAGAACTTGAGGGTCGTGCATCATGGCGCGGGCAATGGAAAGCCGCTGCATCATGCCGCCGGAAAATCCGCGCACCATCTGGTCGGCGCGATCGGTCAGCTTGAAGCGGTCCAGCAGTTTCGCTGCGCGCGCGGCCCGCTCCGTGGAACTGAGCCCGAAGTACGCGCCGTGAAACAGCAGAATCTCGCGCGCCGTCAGCGAGAAGTCGAGGTTCGGCCGCTGCGCCACAACTCCTATGAGGCGCTTAACCGCGACTTGCTCCTTCCACACCTCGTGGTCGCCAATCCAGGCCTGGCCCCCGCTGGGCTGCACACGCGTAGTCAGGATTCCAATGGTTGTTGATTTCCCCGCGCCGTTGGGACCGAGCAGGCCAAAGACTTCCCCGGCATCAACATTGAGCGTGAGTCCATTGAGCGCAATAATTTCCGGCTTCGGCTGCTTCTCTTTTTTTCCGGACGCGATTTTCCCCCGCGCCCCCGGCGGAGCCGCCCCGCCGCTCGCCCCCAACGGCGGCGCCGAATGATAAACCTTGCGCAGATCGCGCGTGCGAATTCCAACCATGCGTGTCCTTAAAAAGAATTGTGGTAGTGGTGCAGTTTGAGTTCACACTCCGAATCTTATCTAAGGCGTCATCCTGAACGGAGCCGTTTTTCAGGCGGAGTGAAGGGTCCCGCGTGTAGTGCCACCGCCCTCATGACTCAAATTGCGCCACTACCAGAATTCTTGATTGTTCGATTTCCGATTGTTGATTGAAAACCGGTACCCACAGGTGACGTCCGATTTTCAATTAACAATCAAAAATCATCACTCAACAATCCAGCCCTTCACTGTCCGCCAAGTATAATCGACATCTCCCGAGTTTATGCGAACCTGCTCTCGCGTCTGGATTGGATTGTTCCTGAGCGCGACGGCTCTCAGCCAGGTTGCAATTTCAAGACCGCAGGCCGCTCAGTCCACAGCGCCGGCCCCATTGCCCCAATTCGAAGACGTTGCAGCGAAAGCCGGCCTCACCGTCGCGCATATTTCATCCCCAGACAAAAAATACATTGTCGAATCCATGAGTGGCGGAGTGGGTCTGATCGATTGCGACAACGACGGCAAACTCGACATCATCACGGTCAACGGTTCGACGGTCGAGAGATATAAGCAGGGCGGTGATCCGATGATCACCCTCTATCACCAGAACGCCGATTCCACGGTGGCCGCCTCAACGGCGAACGACGTGAAGTTTACCGACATCACCAAAGCCGCGGGCCTGACGCGCAAAGGCTGGGGCATGGGCATTGCCGTCGCCGACTACGACAACGACGGCCTTCAGGATATTTACGTCACCGGCTTCGGCGGCAACGCGCTCTATCACAATCTGGGTAACTGCAAGTTCGAAGATGTAACCGACAAAGCCGGAGTCGCCGGCGGCGGCTTCAGCACCGGCGCAGCCTGGGCCGACTACGACCGCGACGGCCGCGTCGATCTGTTCGTCTCGCGCTACGTCCACGTCGATATCAACAATCTGCCGCAGTTCGGCAACGATCCCCGCTTCTGCCGCTTCAAGGGAGTGCTGGTGCAGTGCGGTCCCTGGGGTCTTCCCGGCGAATCGGATTTGCTCTTTCACAACAAGGGCGACGGAACGTTCGAAGGGGTTTCTAAAAAGGCCGGCGTCGACGATCCCCATCATTACTACGGCCTGGGCGCAACCTGGGGCGATTACGACAACGACGGCTGGCCCGATCTGTATGTAGCCAACGACGCCGGGCCGAATTTTCTTTACCGCAACAAGCACGATGGAACATTCGAAGATGTCGGCCTGCTCGGGGGCGTGGCCTTGAGCGGCGATGGCTTGCAGCAAGGCTCGATGGGCGTGGACTGGGGCGACTATCTGCACGAAGGCCGCTTGTCGATGATCGTCACGAATTTCGTCGAGCAGGGTTCGGCGCTCTATCACAATCTGGGCAACAAGAAAGATGAAGCCGAATTTGCCGACGTAAGCGTGCCCTCGCACGTGATGAAGCCTACATATCCCTACGTAGGGTGGGGCACCGCTTTCTTCGATATGGATAACGATGGCTGGCTCGATCTCTTCGTTGCCAACGGCCACGTCTACCCGCAGGTCGATGCGATTCCCGGAGGCACGCCGTACCGTCAGCCAATGATTCTGTTTCGCAACCATCGCGATGGAACCTTCGAAGATGTCTCCGGTACGCTGGCGAGCCTGCCGCCGCAATCGCGGCGGGGCGCGGCTTTCGGTGACATCAACAACGACGGCAACGTCGATATCGTCGTGCTGAATGTGGGCGAACCGCCCTCGCTCTTGCTGAACCGCACTACGAGCGCGAATCATCGCGTGTTGTTCAAGTTAGCGGGAACGAAAAGCAATAAAGCGGCAATCGGCGCGCGAATCAAAGTGAAAGCGGGACCGCTGGTGCAGATCGGCGAAGTGCGCGGCGGCGCGAGTTATCTTTCGCAAAACGATCTGCGGCTGCATTTCGGTTTGGGTGCAAACGAAAAGATGAGCGAAGTGGAAATCCGCTGGCCGAATGGCGAAACGGAAACCTTGCACGACGTAGCCGCAGATTTTATCTACACGATTGTCGAAGGAAAAGGAATTGATCAGAAGGTGGCCCTGCCCGCTGTGCCGCAGCACTGAGTTGCTACAGGCCGAAAGCCCACTTCCAACGTACATAATGCCGCGACTATTGGGGTTTTTCGATTGACAATGGAGTGCGGCATGAGTAAAATTTGGCGTTGAGTTCGTGACGGGTCCGTATCCCTTCCTCCCACCCCTTCGCGGGCAGCAGAAATACACTTCCTGTATTGGCCAATGTTCGGCAGTTCGATTAGGGCCTCATGTCGCTTCCACTTTGAGGTTGTCATTCTCGCGTTCACATTGGGCTCTGTCCGCAACTGGATGATTAGAGAGGAGATTCTATGAGGTTGATCAGCTGGGGAATTCTGATTCTGTTGCCTTTAGTAGCTTCAGTCGCCGTGGCCGAGACGCCGGCACAATCGATTACGGTAGACTGCAACAAAGGCCAGTCGTTAAACGGCACGCTCTCCAAGTTGAACAAGTTGACGCCCAGCACCGTTACCGTGAACGGGACTTGCACGGAATACGTTCAAGTCATCGGCTTCGAAAACCTCACACTAACCGGGCTGGCGGGCGCAACGCTGTTGCAGCCGAGCACAGGGGGGAGCAATCTGTTGGGTCTCTTGTACATTGAGGCCTCGCAGAGCGTTACCGTGGATGGGTTCAGCATCCAGGCGGGCACCGCGACTGTTTCGGCGGTTGCGATCGGTCATGGCAGCAGCGACATCCGCTTGCGGAACTTGAACATCCAGGGCGGCTCCTCCGGAATCACTATTTTTGAGCATAGCCAGGTATCCATTGCATACGTTACAGCACAGGATCCGGGGTTCACCACGCTCGGCGTATATGACTCGTCTGATGTGCACCTTGAGCGCAGTGTGTTTAAGAGTTCGACCGGAGCGTCGTACCAGGTCGGCCTGTTTGTCGGAGCGTCCCATATCACCATGTATGACACCCTCATCACCAATATGCAGGTGGGGATCGAGGGGTATGCTGGTGCCATTATCGACGTGCTCGTCTTCACCACCTACTATTCCAACATTGTTCCGACCGATGTGGTCATCAATAGCCCCGCGGGAACAAACTACAACGGGGTGACGATCTCCGGGGGCGGATCGCTCAACGTGACGAGTGCGAAGTTGCTCATCAACAAGCCAGGGCAAACGTACGGTGGTACCACGGGAGGAGTGCTGATCTCCGATGGGGCATCCCTGACTACGTCGAATGGAGACCTTGTGATCACAGGTAGCAACGGCCAGGGCGTGATGGCTCTCAATAACTCGCACGCGACCGTGATCGGGGCTGCGATTACGAGCAGTCACGGCGGCCTGGTGGCGGAAAATCTGTCCAGCATTGACGTGAGCGTCGGGACTACCCTCAGCCTCGTCGTCGGAAGCGTAGATTTATTCTGCGATTCGAACTCGACGATCACCGGTACCGCGAATCTCTCAGGCATTCCCACTGCGCAATGCACCAATCTACTCGCCGGAGAGACGGCGACCTTGCCTTAGACGGGGCCTGAGCAAAGCCGTTTCTGAATGAGCGCGGGGCCGGTGCGGGTGCCCCATCCTAGCCGCATCCTCACCCTCCCGAGCTTCATTGCACTCAAGCGGCTAGGGTGGGGATTTTGACCTTGGGCGGGGTGGCTCAGCCGTTGAATTCCCGAGGCTACCGCAATTATGGGTGCCTCGTCCTTCGCGCCCGTTGGGAAGGGCTGGTACCCGACTGCCAAGTAGTGGGAACGAAGAGCAACAAGCAGCAATAGGCGGGCGAGTCAAAGTCAAGGCGGGATCATTGGTACAGTTCAGCGAAGTGCGCGGCGGCGCGAGTTATCTTTCGCAAAACGATCTGCGTCTGCACTTCGGCCTGGGCGCGAGCGACAAGATGAGCGAAGTGGAAATCCGCTGGCCGCAGGGAGAAACCGAAATCCTGCGCGATGTGGTGGCGGATTTTATCTATACGGTTGTCGAAGGGAAAGGAATTCAGCAGAAGATCCCGTTGAATACTTTGCCACGTCCCTGAGGTGTTCGAGTTTTGGCAGGTGGCCCAGCCTTTGAGATGCCGAAGTGACGGCAACTATCCTTTCAGGTCATGTCTTGCGAAAAAAGGATGTGAGCGCAGGAATGGGTTTTTTGGGCTGCTTACCTTGCGGTTCCCCTTTTCCAACCGGCTTTTCTGTTGCTGCGTCTGTCACAACTTCGTTTGCACCCACACTGGCGCAAAACAACATGCAGCTATTTACTATCGCAACCACCCATCCCGTTACTGTGTGCAAAGTAGACTGAGAGGCGGCAAGCACGAAAGCTATAACAGTCGAAGCTGCGAATGGAACACCTGGATGATTCAGGCGGAAGACCTTTCGGGCTACGACATTTATCGCAAACACGGCCCCAGTTGCCCCTCCGAAAGTGAGAAGCGTGGGAGCGTCCACCCAATTACTTGGAGTCGCACTGAAGAGCATATTTAATCCTCACTGAAAAACTTCTGGTGCAATCGGAGTTCTAGCGGCGCCTTGGCTTCGTGCAAAAGCATCGCAGATATGGCTTGCTGAGAGGGCTACACTCAGTCTATTAGGCGAAGCAAACCCTCCGACGATCATTCCAAGCCATTGACGAGTCTCGCTATTTACAACCCATGCCCCCGAGTCTCCCTTTGCAGAAAATCGGCCAGATCGGGGCCAGACGATCCCCCATTTACGATAGAAAGCGGGCGTGATTTGAAAGTGCGGCCCCCGATAAAAATGATTCCCTAGCTTGAAACCACTGACGTTCGAGAACAACACGATTCCTCTAACTCCGTCACTGCCCGGTGATTTGTGAATTCTCGATTCGTGATCTGCGGCCAAGTCAATGTCGGTCTGGGTCGCTGGTGTCGCTGGCACTCTCGAACCGTTGTTGCGTGCGAAGCACGATGAACCCATCCCTATGAGCGCTACATCCGGAACCTCCAGTGTAAATTCGTGTGTAGGAGGCCGTACAGGCCGATCAGGCCAGTATAAGGAACCGCAGTCTGAACTCAGCACATGCCGGCAAGTGACGCCATAAACCTGGTTGTGAACATCGTGAACCACGCCGCCTACGGTTCCCTCAAGGCCATCGGAGCCCAACATGCAACGGCCTTGTGGCTGTATGACCGCTCCTGGAGGGTCTCCTTGAGAATTCCGACCGTATCGGCGAAAAAGGCGGCGCGCTGGTCTAAGGAATGCAATTTCAATCCCTAACCAATTCCCAATATCTAGGGCCAAAATTAATTCCTTCAACGCTCGAGGCTTCGTCGTTACAATTACTACTCGCCAAGGGAGAAGTTTCTGAGAGCGCCAATTGAGCTTTTTCTCCAACCTTACAGATATTGGAAAGTCATCCGATTTGAGCCTGCCATCTCTCTGGAGGCAAACCAGCGAGTCAGTTACCCGCTCCAAAAGAAGATAATGGTCGCTCTGTAACTGAAGAAATAGCCTCGATGCATGCCAAAAGCGCGAAGAGTCGTCTTGACCGAATCGTCGGGACTCAACTTTGAGTTCTCTCGGAACATCGATGAATTCGATCGGCACGCCATCGATTCCTTCGCGAAACTCATTCAAGAACGCCTGCAGTCGCCTACGACGATCATCGGCCGCGAGTCTACTGATTTCAAACGATGGCGCAGGAATTATACGTTCTCGAAGGAATGAAAAACCAGGACCGCCAGTCCGTTGGCTATAAAGCAAATGGGTTGTAGCTATCAAAGACAGCCACAACACGAGTAATCCAAGTAAGCTAACGACCACTTTGAGCCGAAAACGCCACAGCCAGAACCACCAAGGTGTCGCGGGGGCCAGCGGTTCGGGCTGGCGGTGCAACTTTTCTGGCTGTTCTAGTTTTCTATCTTTGTCAATAGAGACAGTTTCTGAATTACTGGCTCTTCGAGTCGCGCTGTTGTCTTTCGAAGCTGGTGATCCGTTCTTGGAGCGCGTACTCGTGATTACCGCGCCAATTCCCTTAGCAGTTGACGGATCATCAGGAATTCCTTTGGGAAATTTCGGTGAACTGTCTGAAGCGTTTATGCAAGTGTACGTGGCGTCCGATTCAGTACTGATCCAGTAGGGTTTTCCTGAGTCGGAATCCGCACGCGACACGGCGATTGCCCTGAAGGTCGTGGTTTCGTGGATCGGGATGTATTCCCAATTCCTGACCGTCTCTATCCCGAGATATGCATCCGTAATACTATCGGGCTTTGGAGGGCTGCCATCCGTGGTTCGCACAATCTGTGCGTTAGGCACATTTTCATCAATCTCAATGCTCGTTGGGCACTTTATCGATCCCGGAGGTGGGTCAAACGTTGGGGCGGGAAGATTCTGACCGCACAAAGAACAAAAACTAGACAAAAGCAGCATGGCTATAACTGCATTGCGCCATTTTGGCATCCAGACCTCCAAATCGTATCCGAGGAAGCTGAAGGGGGGCCCTTACAGAAGTGCGCCAATCTTAACTGAGGTCAGAATGTCTTGACAACACCTGATCGAAAGAGTTCTAACAGGTGAGTCACCATTGCTTGCTTCGAAGGCAAAACGGCCGCGCAAGTAACGAAAGGCCGGAAAGTTTTCCACCGCACTTCATGTGACATCCAACCTTGCTTCCACAACCCAACTCGCGTAAGCATGGCGAAGCAGGACGGAGTGCGAAAGCCTCAGCGGCTAGCCTCCAGTTCCGAAGGCGCGCTCTAGCTCTTTGAAATCCAAAAGTTATGCAGGGCGCGTCCGGAACCCGAAGCCCGAAGCCCGAAAACCGGGGATATAAGTCCTTATCCTGGAAGAATTTGCGGGTAAGTCCTTTGGGCTTAGGAATTTGCCGGGATGACCCCCAGATCAAAGGCATGTAACCCTTTTGCAATCAATAATTTAAGCAAAATTGTTTTTCAATTTTGTGGTCAGACCACGCGGCACCTTATTCGATCCCCAACTGCCGCTGAATCTGCTCCAGCGGCACACCCTTGGTTTCCGGAACCATCGTCTTCACCCAAATCAGTTGCAGCACCATCATCCCCGCAAAGAACGAGAACACATAACCCGGCGGGAACGACGCGACCATTCTCGGAAAGAAAGTGGTAAGCAGCGCGGCGAAGATCCAGTGGGTGAAGCTGCCGAGCGTCTGGCCTTCCGCGCGATGGCGGTTGGGAAATATCTCGGAGATGAAAACCCAGATGACCGCGCCTTGGCCAATCGAGTGCGAGGCGATGAAGGCGAAGATGCAGATGGGAACAAGCGACAGATGATTGGTGAAGAAGGCCCACGCCACTAGGCCCAGCGAAGCGATGTAGCCGAACGAGCCAATGTAGAGAAGCGTGCGGCGGCCCAGCCGGTCGATCAGCCACAGGCCGACAAACGTAAACACGAGATTGGTGACGCCGATGCCGATGGATTGCAAAAGCGCAGCTTTTGCCCCGAGGCCAGTCAATTCAAAGATGCGCGGCGCGAAGTACAAAATCGCGTTGATGCCGGAGAGCTGATTGAAGAACGCGATCAGAATGGCGAGCATGATCGGCTTGCGCAGACGCATCGTCCAGAAATTTCCCGACTCGGCTTGCTGCGTAGACGCGGCAATGATCGCATCCGCTTCAGCGGCGATTTCGGCCGGCGAAGCTTCCGGTTCGATTCGTTGCAGCACTTGCAAACCCGCCTCGCGGTCACCCTTGCGGCTGAGCAGCCAACGCGGGCTCTCCGGCAGGCCAAAGCAAAACACCGCATACAGCAGCGACGGAAACGCAGCCACACCCAGCATCCACCGCCACGCATTCGCGCCGATCCCCGCCAGCAGCGCATTCGACACGAACGCGACCAGAATGCCGAAAACAATATTGAACTGGAACATGCCGGCCAGCCGTCCACGGTGCTTAGGCGGCGCAATCTCCGAGATGTACATCGGGGCGACAACAGTCGAAATGCCAATGCCAAGCCCGCCAATGACGCGCGCAACGATGAACATGGAAACATTGGTCGCCAAGCCGGAGCCGATCGCGCCGGCAAAATAAAGCACACCGATCCAGAGCAGCGTGGCCTTGCGACCGAAACGATCCGCAGGCCATCCGCCGAGCAGCGAACCGACAACCGTGCCGTAAAGCGCCGACGCCATCGCAATACCGTGCAGCCCAGGGCTAAGCCCCCATAGTGTTTGAATGGTTTTTTCAGCGCCAGAAATAACCACAGTATCGAAGCCGAAAAGAAATCCGGCAAGCGCGGAAGTGAGCGACCAGAAGAAGATCCGTCCATTCATAAGTGAGTACAGACAAACAGTCGCGAGCTACGAGCCGTGAGCCATGAGCAGAACAGGAAACGCGCCGGTTCAAGCTCGTGGCTCGCAGCTCGCGACTTACAGCTCATTTCACCAGCGGAAATCCCTTCTCGCGCCAGTCGCGGATGCCGCCGTCCATCGAAATCACGTTGGTGTAGCCCATCTTCTGCAAGTTGTCGGCGGCGAGCGCCGAACGAAAACCACCGCCGCAATACAGAACCATCTCCGCATCCAGTTCAGGCACGCGCGCTTCAATATCGCGCTCGATGATGCCTTTGCCCAGGTGAACCGCCCCCGGCAGGCGGTCCTTAGCGAACTCGCTTTCTTCGCGCACGTCGATGAGCAAGAATTTTTCGCCACGATCCATTCGTCCTTTGATTTTGTCAACCGTCGTTTCGCGCACACGCGTCTTCGCCTCGTCTACAATTTTCAAAAAGCGCGGCGGATGCTGGTGAGTCATAATTCTTCCTTTCGCGTTGGCGAACAACATCCTACCAAGTGCTGCGGGAATGTGCATTGTTCTTGCTTCGCCCTTCTTCAGCTAACATGAACGCGTGAAGGAGAAGAACACGAGGCGCACTGGCCTGGCCCGCGCGCTATCGAAACTGGGCTACTGCTCGCGATCGCAAGCGGCGGAAATGATTCGTGCGGGCCGGGTGCGCTTGAACGCGCGCGTCTGCTGCGATCCGGAAACCCCGACCCGAATCGAGCGCGACAAGATCGTCGTTGACGATTTGCCGCTTGAGCCGGCAAAGAACATATATCTGATGATGAACAAGCCGCGGGGCATCGTGACGACCGCGTCGGATGAAAAGGGGCGCGGAACGGTTTACGATCTGCTGGAAAACATGCAGTCAAGATCGGCCGAAGACGGTTCGGCGAACGATTCGCGGAACTGGGTAGCTCCGGTGGGCCGTTTGGACAAGGCCAGCGAAGGTCTGTTGCTGCTGACCAACGATTCGGAGTGGGGCGCGCGCGTGGCCGCACCAGAGACACATCTGGAGAAGACGTATCACGTGCAGATTGCTTCGTTAGCCGGTGCAGATTTCCTGCAAGCTTTGGTTCGGGGCGTTTCCTGCGTCGAAGGAAAGAAGAGCGAGCTTTTACGGGCTCGAAACGCGAAACTCCTGCGTAGCGGAGAGAAAAATTGCTGGCTGGAAATCGTTCTCGATGAAGGCAGGAACCGGCAGATTCGCCGCATGCTGGCTGCGTTGGGAGTGGACGTGCTGCGGCTGGTGAGAGTCGCGATCGGACCGCTGCAACCAGGAAAACTGGCGAAGGGCACATGTCGGCCGTTGACCGCGGACGAAAAGCGATCTCTCGACGTGGCCATGCGCGCCGCGCCAGCGAAGGTGGTGGCGCATGGATGATCTCACTTTTCTTTCAGCTGCTGCCATGGCGCAACAGATCCGCGAGACAAAAATCTCGCCGGTCGAACTCGTGCGAGCCCATCTGGAAAAAATCGCAAGATTGAATCCCCGGTTGAACGCTTTTGTGCAAGTTGATTCGGAAGGGGCGCTCCACGCTGCCCGCCGCGCCGAAGCTGCGGTCACAAGGGGCGAGCCGCTCGGTTCGCTGCACGGTGTTCCCATCAGCATCAAGAGCTCTCTCGAAGTTGTCGGCCTGCGCTGCGAGGCGGGGACGCGGTTGCGCGCAGGATTTGTCGCAGCGCGAGATGCGCCGTTGGTAGCACGCTTGAAGAACGCAGGCGCGATCGTGCTTGGCGTTACGAACACTCCCGAGCTCCTGATGGCATGGGAGACCGACAACTTACTTTACGGCTGCACGAATAATCCGTGGGATTTAGAGCGCACTGCCGGCGGATCGAGCGGAGGCGAGGCGGCGGCAATTGCCGCGGGGATGTCGGCGGGCGGTGTAGGCAGCGACGGTGGCGGATCGATTCGCGTGCCTGCGCATTTCAGCGGCATCTGCGGCCTCAAGCCTACGCCCGGAAGAATTCCCTCGACTGGACATTATCCAAGATCGGCTGGGCCCTTCGCGCTGATCGGCGTAGTGGGTCCGATGGCGCGCACGGTGGGCGATTTGAAACTTTTGTTCGAAGTGATGCAAGGCCCCCACGACGGCGATGCTTGCGCTGCGCCAGTGCCGCTGCATTGGCCGTCCGATGACGAACTGAAGAAATTGAAGATCGGATACTTTGAAGATGACGGACGCACGCCTGTGACTCCGGCAACGCGTGCCGCAGTGCGAGCCGCAGCAGCTTGGCTGCGGCAGGCGGGGTTTCAGGTTGAACCGTTCCGTCCCGAAGGGCTGGAGGAAGCTCGCCTACTTTGGCGCAAGTTTTTTGTGACTGCTGGGGCGATGCTGATTCGGCCCATGTTTAGCGGCCGCGAGCACGATCTGAGCCCGATTCTGAAACAGTTTCTGTCGTCGGCGGAAGCGGAGCCTTCGCACACCGGCGAGACACTTCTCGACGCTTGGGTTCGCCGCGATGCTTTGCGCGCGCAATTTCTGGCGCATATGCGCGAGTATCCGATCCTGTTATGTCCCGCCGCCGCGATTCCTGCCTTTCGTCACGGCGAGCGCAGTTGGAACGTGGAAGGAAAGAAAGTTGAATATCTCGATGCGTGGAGTTATACGGAGTGGTTCAACCTGCTGGGTAATCCCGCAGCGGCGGTCCCGGCAGGCCGTTCGCCGGAGGGATTGCCGATTGGGGTGCAGATCGTGGGCCGGCCCTGGGGAGAAGAGAAAGTGTTAGTGGTTGCGGCTGCGCTGGAAAGTGAACGTGGTCCGTGGGAACCGCCGCCGATTCGCTGAATCGATATTGAGAATATTTCGGCTTTCTCTGAGCACCTTCGTGCCTTCGATCTTTTTCTCTTCCTTCGTGCACCTTGGCGCCCTTTGTGGTTAAACTCTTAGTCGGATGACTCCCCGAATCTCAGTTGTTCTTGCCGGCACGGTCCTTGCCGCATTGAGTTTTTTTGCCACCGCGCCTCAGGCCCCGTCCAAGTCGCCCAATGCCGTCGAAGCTGCGCGGCTCAACAATCTGGGCGCGGCTTACATGAATCAGCAGCTTTTTGAAAAGGGGCTGAAGTATTTCCAGGATGCGCGAAAGCAGGATCCAAAGCTGGCGATTGCACGGCTGAACGAAGGCATCGCTTTTCTGAACCTGCAAAAAATTGATGAAGCCAAGGCCGCGCTCGATGACGCGCTCAAACTGGACGCGAAGAGTCCGAACGCGTGGTACAACCTGGGGCTGTTGGCCAAGAACACCGGCGACGCGCAGGCGTCCATTGATGCATTCAAGCATGTAGTCGAGATCGACGCGAACGATGCTGACACCTGGTATTTTCTCGGCGCAGCGTACGCGCAGGCGAAAGAGTTTCCACAGGCTATCGAATCGTTTCAGCATGCGCTGAAAATCAATCCGCTGCACGCCTCGGCGGAATTTGGATTGTCGCGCGCCTATCAGCAATCGGCTGACGTGAACGACGCGCGCGAACATCTCAAGAAATTCCAGTACATCACGCAGAACAAAATCGGCGCGCCCATGAGTTTGGCTTATGGCGAACAGGGACAGTATTCGCGCGTGGTGGAATCGCCGTCGGCGGTGCTGAAAGCCCCGGCGCAGATTAAGGTGCAGTTTGTGGATGTGACGGCGCAGGCTGAGCTGAAATCAAAGCCACCCGATACATCTGATCCGAACCAGCGACTCGGTCCCGGTGCCTGCTTCCTCGATTACGACAATGACGGGAAGATCGACATCTTCTTGCCCGACAACGGCACCTTGGGCGGCATGTCACTTTATCACAATCTCGGAGGCGGCAGGTTCGAGGATGTCACGAAGAGCGCGGGATTGGACCAAACCCGGCATGGGACCAGTTGCGCGGTTGGGGACTATGACAACGATGGCTTTGCCGATATCGCCGTTACTGTCGATGGACACGTCATGCTGCTTCACAATGAAAAAGCCTTGCGATTCACGGACATGGCGCAAGAGGCTGGAATCAAGAGTGCCGAATACAGCTATGGCCTGACGTTCATCGACTACGACCACGATGGCGACATTGATCTTTTTGTTTTGCAGTATGCCAAAGGGGAACCAATAGGTTCCGTCGGCGGTGTTGTCGAGCAGAATGTGCGAGCCGCAAATCAGATGTGGCGCAACAACGGCAACGGGACATTCACCGAACAGACAGAAGAGACGGGCCTCGGCGGAACTACTCCCGCTATGGGCGCTCTTGGAACTGACTACAATAACGACCGTGCCGTCGACCTGCTAATTACCGGCAGAACTCTTCTGTATAAGAATCCGCGTGAGGGTAAGTTCATTCCGCAACAGTTACTCGGCTCGCTCGATTCAGGAGCTACCGTGCTTGATTTCGATCATGACGACTGGATGGATGTAGCTTTTAGCCGCGCGGGGTCGCCTGCGCTAACTCTTTGGCGTAACTATCGCGGTAAATCATTCGAGCAGGTTGGGGAACTCCAAACCAACTGGGTTCACGCTTACGGCGTAGCTGCCTTCGACTACGACAACGATGGCTGGGTCGATCTCGTCGCCGTCGGCGAGACCAAAGAGGGCAAAGATGAAGTACGGCTGTTTCGCAATCTTGGCCCTGACGGATTCAAAGACGTTACCGCCGATGTTGGGCTCGACAAGATTCAGCTTAAGGAACCGCGCGCGATTATCACTGGCGATTATGACAATGACGGTGCGACCGATTTGCTCATTACGCAGAATCATGGGCCGGCGGTGTTGTTGCGCAATGAGGGTGGCAATCAGAATCACTGGCTGCGGCTGGCGCTGAAGGGATTGAACGACAACAAGTCGGCGATTGGAACAAAGGTGGAAGTTTTTTCGGGCGGCAACCGGCAGAAGTTTGAGATTTACGGCTCGAATGGATATCTGGGACAGAATTCGCCGTATCTCACGGTGGGGCTGGGTGAGGCCAAGGAAGCGGACATCGTGCGCATGTTGTGGCCGACCGGCGTTTTGCAGGATGAAATTCAGGTGGCGGGCGATAAGCAGCAGGATTTTCTGGAACTCGACCGGCGCGGCAGTTCGTGTCCGACGTTATTTGTGTGGAATGGGAAGCGCTATGAATTCGTCGCTGACATGTTGGGCGCGGGCGTGGTGGGGCATTGGATTGGTCCCGATCAGCGCGATATTCCGCGGCCGGTGGAGTACATCAAGATCGATCACAGCATGATTCGGGAGAAGGAAGATCAAAATCCCCACCCTGTCGCACAAAGCGCGACAAGGGTGGGGCACCCTACGTTGAGTTTTCGTTTTATGGAACCGCTGGAGGAGGCGGTGTATCTCGATCAGGTGCGGCTGCTGGCGGTCGATCATCCGGCCAAGCTTGATGTTTATCCGAACGAGTATTTCGCGTCGAATCCGCCTTATCCGACATTCAAAGTTGTGGTCAGCCGCGATGCGCGATTGCCCGCCAGCGCGCGGGACGAGCATGGGCACAACGTTTTTCCCGACCTGCTGGCCCATCGTTACTTTGGCGATTTTGGGCTGACGCAGTTTCAGGGATTCGCCAAGCCACACAGCCTCACGCTCGATTTAGGCGTGCCGTATCATGGCGGGCCGCTGTGGCTGCTGATGCATGGGGAAGTGGAATATTTTTCCGCGAACAGCATGTATGCGGCGTCGCAGGCAGGGGTGCATGCGATTTCTCCTTATGTGGAGGCGCTGGTTTCCGATGCCAAAGATGCAAGAGGCAAGTGGGTGCGCGTGGTCGACGACATGGGATTTCCGGCGGGCGGCCCGCGGACCATGACTGCGGATCTCACGGGCAAGCTGCCGGTGGGAACGCAGATGATTCGCATCACCACGAACTTGCAAGTGTATTGGGACAGCATTCTGATTGACCGCACGGCGCAGGACGGACAAGGAGTAGCGCCGCCGTCCAGGCGGTCGCCGGCAGGATGCCGGCGCTACGTGTGCGTGACGCAGGTTCCGTTGGCGCGGGCTGACTTGGAGTTTCATGGTTACCCGCTGAAGATTGAAGGCAAGCCCGCGGGGAACTTGCAGTACATCTATGAGAAGAGCAGTGCGACTGGGCCTTACACGCGTCCTGCGGGAACCTATACGCGCTATGGCGACGTGCTGCCTTTGTTGACTGAGACTGATGACAAGCTCGCAGTGTTTGGATCGGGCGATGAAGTTCGGTTGGATTTCGATCCGTCGAAGTTGCCCGCGTTGCCGAAGGGCTGGGTGCGCGATTATTTCTTTGCCGCGAACGGGTACGAGAAAGACATGGATTTCTATGCGGCCGAGGGCAACTACGTTGCGCCGCTGCCTTTCTTGAGCATGGATGAGTATCCGTATGCGCCGAAGAAGTCGTTTCCGCTCGACGATGCGCATGTGAATTATCTTCTCGAGTACAACACGCGGCACATGTCGGGGAATGAGCAGCGCGGGTACTGGTTTGATTACGGCGATCAGAGATAGGGGTTGGGCATTCTTGCTGGGAAAGAAAAAGCATTTAACGCAGAGAACGCGAAGCACGCCGAGAAAAGTTTGGCCCTAATTTTGTGCTATGGAAACGTTTTAATATTGACATTTCCTGACGTTCCATAATTCAATAGCCGGACTCATGGAAACTGCCTCCACTGGTTCCACCGTTTCTGCGCCACGCCTTCGCCGCACGCTCACGCTTTGGGATCTGATTCTGTACGGCATCATCGTCATCCAGCCGACGGCGCCTATGCCGGCCTACGGAGTGTTCTCCAACGCCGGGCAGGGGCACGTCGTTACCTCCATCTTCATCGCCATGATTGCGATGGTCTTTACCGCCATGAGTTACGGACGCATGGCGCGCGTATATCCCAGCGCCGGTTCGGCTTACACCTATGTGGGGCGCGAGCTGCATCCCTCGCTCGGCTACGTCACGGGATGGAGCATGACCATGGATTACATTCTCAATCCGTTGATCTGCACCATCTGGTGCTCCAAGGCCATGGCCGATCTGCTGGCCGGAACGCGCTACCAGATTCCTTACCCGGGCCTGCTGTGGCCGCTGATTTTTGTCGTGTTGTTCACGCTGCTCAACCTGCGCGGGGTGCAGACGTCGGCGCGAATCAACAAGACCCTGTGCGCCATCATGGGCGCGGTTATCCTGGCTTTTTTCTGGTACACGATTCGCTACATCTTCAACCTGCCGCAATATCCGGAAGCGTTTTTTCTCCGCCCGTTCTATAACCCGCAAACTTTTACGGTGAGCCGTGTGTTTCACGGCACATCGGTTGCGGTGCTTACCTACATTGGATTCGACGGCATCTCGACTTTGTCGGAGGAGGTGGAAAATCCCAAGCGCAACATTTTTCTGGCGACGGTGCTGGTGTGCGTCATCACGGGATTCCTTGCCGCCGCCGAGGTTTACGGCGCTCAATTGTTGAGCCTCAGCCACTTCGGAAAAGACTTCGGTATCTTCTCGGAGTTTGGCGACGAGAACGTATTCAGCCACGTAGCCGGGATTGCGGGCGGTGTACTCATGACAAAGGTGATCAGTCTTACGCTGCTGATCGCGACTGTGGGTTCGGGGATGGGGTCGCAACTGGGCGCCGCGCGGCTGCTTTACGGGATGGGACGCAGCGGCGCGATTCCCAAGAAGTTTTTTGGAGCCATCCATCCGCGAACGCACATTCCCGCCAACAACGTGATTTTCGTGGGCGCGATCGCGCTGGTTGGAGCTTTCCTCATCAGCTATGACGATGGCGCAAACTTGCTCAACTTCGGCGCGCTGATCGCATTTATGGGCGTGAATCTGGCGGCGCTGACTCATTACTACATCCGCGGTGCGAACCGCAGCCTTGAGCATCTGATTTCGCCGGTGCTGGGATTCATCATTTGCTTTCTGCTCTGGATCAGTTTGAGCCCGAAGGCACAAATCTTTGGGGCAATCTGGATGGTGGCGGGCATCGCTTATGGGGCGTGGAAGACCAAAGGCTTCCAAAGCGATCTGGTGAATTTCGATGTGCCGCCGGAAGAGTAGGCGCCAGATCCCATTCAACGGATTGAGGAGGAACGTATGTTGGGATCGCTGAAGATTGTGGCCTTTGTGCCGACGACGGACTCAGTGAAGGCGAGGACGTTTTATGAGGGAGTGCTGGGGCTGACGTTTCTGAAGGATGACGGATTCGCGATGGTGCTGGACGCGAACGGTACTACGATTCGTGTGGCAAAGGTTCCGGATTTTAAGCCGGCGTCGTTTACGATTTTGGGATGGCAGGTCGAGGGGATTGAGAAGGTGGTGCGGGAGTTACGGGGGAAGGGCGTTCATTTCGAGATATTTGGCTTCTTTAAACAGGATGAGTTGGGGATTTGGACCGCGCCGACCGGGGAAAGGTCGCATGGTTTAAAGATCCGGATGGGAATATTTTGTCGGTGTCGGAGCACGTGTGAGGAATTGGTAATTGGGTAAGTCAGTAATTGGGTAATTTAAAGTGCCTTTGCGCCTCCGCTGTGCGATGCGGTTCTCCGGCGCAGTCGGGGGTCGCGGGGGAAGGTTATGTGTCACATCGGAGAAAATTTTGTTGTGGAAAAAAGGAACAGCCGGGGCGGCTGTCCCCACATGATTCTCGCTTCCCCATCGCTCACTGTTCTATGTTCCAGCCGGTGACTCTTACGACGGCATCTGCCGCTCCCAATTCGGCGGTGCGGTAAGTTGCGGTGAGGTCACGCTTTTCTCCGGGGAGCAGGGAGATGTAGTTGTCTTCCCAGATTACGGGGAGGATTTCTTCGCCGTGCGTGCCTTTGTTTACTTGCAGGCGAATGAAAAACGCGAGGGACTTGCTGGGATTTTCTACCGTGACGTGGGTGATGGATTCTTCGCCTTTAGTCTCGGTGCTGTCGGTAATTTTTAGCTTTACTTTGGGTAATTGCGAGAGCGCGGTGTAGTCGGCGAAGGAATCGGTGGGAGTCATCCACCAGGTGGATTTTGCCCAGTTGATGGTTTCGGGTTTGGTGGAGAGCCAGTAGAGATTCGATCCGACGAGTTGGCCGGTGGAATCCTCGAGCCGCAAGAGCAGGAAATAAGTTGGGCTAAGGCCTGCGACATCGGGCAGGGTAAAGATTTTTTCGGTGCTGTCGGCTGCGGCGTCGACGGAGTTTTGCTGCGAGAATTTTTCCGTCATGTCTAGGTTGTAGATTTTTGTGGTCAATTTCAATCCCTTTACACTGCCGTATTGACTGCTGACCAGCCAGATGGAGCGGTCGTCGTAACCGTAGACCGGGTGCAGCATCTCCATCGATTTTTTCGCGCCGAAATAGCCTCCGGCGGGCCGGAGATAGTAGTCGTAAAGGTGCCAGATCATCGAGGGCCAGGCGTTGTTGAGCATCCATTGAATGACGCCGGTGGATTGATATTTGTTGCGGCTGTACGCCTCGTACATGGCGCGCACGCCTTCGTAAGTTTGGATTTGGGACTTATGGGCGAAGTCTTCGACGTTGTCGGATTTGCCGTAGCGATTGGCTAGAGCTTCGCGGAAGACTTTGATGGTTTTGAACTCGCCGCCCCCGGCGTGGTAATTCCAAACATCATCGACGGGCCAGAAGTGGTCTTTGCCCACCATTGTTTCAATGCTCTCTATGGGTGGGACGGCCGGTCCCATACTTGTTTCCATATTGAAGCCGTAGGCGCCGCCGCAGCCTCCGGCATTACATTCCTTGCGTCCGGGATGATCCGCGGTGGTGTCCGTCTCCCAATAGCTGGGCGCTACATATTCATAGGGACCGGTCATCTTGACGCCGCTTTTTCCGCTCACCTTGGTAGGTTTGCCCGTGGCGGAGGAGACAACGGGATTCGGCCATAGCAATTGCTTTTCGATGTCGAGATACATCTGCTCGACATCGGTGGGCGGAGGATTGTCGCTGCCATTCAGCCACAAGATGAGGCTGGGATGGCTGCGCAGACGGTAGATCTGATCGCGCAGAGATTGCTTGGCGATTTCATAGTCGGCCGGCTTCCAGTGGGGCCAGTGCTCCCAGAAATCGCAGCAGCACCATCCAGCCATGACAAGAATTCCCTGGCGGTCGGCGAGATCGAAAAATTCCTGGGTTTCGAGTTTGCCTTCGAGGCGGACGGTGTTGAGGCCCAGGTCGCGGACGTAGCGGAATTCGTCGTGCAGGCGCTGGGAATTTTCGCGGAGCATCATGTCGGGAGTCCAGCCGCCGCCGCGGATAAGAATGTTTTTTCCGTTGATGTGGAAGGCGCGTCCACCGATGGAGTTCAGGTCGGAGGTGATTTCACGAATGCCGAAGCGGCTAGCAGAGCGGTCACTGATAGCGCCGTCGATGGTGAACTGCATGGTCAGCGAATAGAGATGCGGCTCGCCCATTTGCGCCGGCCACCAGAGTTCCGGGTTAACGATGGTGAGTTGCTCGAATTGTTCGGGAGTGAAGGTCACATCTTTGGACTCATTTGGCGCGAGTTCGACATCCTGCTCGAAATTGCGAACCGCGAAGTTGCCGGCCTTCACGTTGACGATCTCGCCCTTCAGTTTGCCCTTTACGGCTTCGCGGGTACCGTTCTTGAGCTGCGTGGTCACCGTGAGTTCGGCGCGATCATCGGCGGGCAGGTTGAGTTTGGAAACGACCGTGGGATAACGCAGAGCGACTGGGCCGGTGACGGTGAGATAGACCTCGCGCCACAGGCCCATGTTCTTGTCGGGCGGGGCGGGATTCCAATCGACGAAGGTGATGGCGAGATCGTTTTCGGTGGGGGCAAAGACTTGCACGGCGAGGATATTTTCCGCGCCGGGCTTGATCGCATCGGTGACCTTGAATTCGTAGGTGCGCCAAGCCCCTGCGACGTCGTTGGAGTTAGCGATCTGCTTGCCGTTGAGCCAGATGTTAGCGCGGTAATTGATCCCTTTGAAATTCAGCCACACGGTTTTTCCCTTGGCGGAATCCGGCGCGGTGAATTGATTGCGGTACCACCAGGCAACGGCGTAAGGGCTGTCGCGTTGCATGGGGATGTTGGAAAAATTTCCGCCGATGGGGTAGGAGACGCCGGGTAATTGCCGGAGATTCATGCCAGGGAATGGATCTGGGAGAGTTTTATCTTTTACCAGCGCGGCGACGACCGTAGTGGGGACCGTGACTTCGTGCCAGTCCTTGGCAGAAAATCCAGATGTCGAAATGACTTCACCGGGAGCATCGACCTTGCTGGAGGATTGGAGGAGCCAGCCTTCGCGCAGAGGCTGCTTATCGGCGGCTCTGGATTCCTGCGCAGAAGCGGGCAGGCAACTGAGCAACGAAAAAATTAGAACGCCAAAAACTACCGACCATCGTTTGTTTGTCATGTTGCTCCCAGAATAGATCACGGATCGCCGGAAGAATGGATAACACGTCTATTAATTCGTTTCAATAGCGGATTTTGGATGACCTTCGTTGGCGCTTGGGTGTTCGTTATTAGCCAGGGAGAGGACTTCGCGAAAAGCTCGCAGGCGAGGCGCCCGCGGCCACACGAGATAAGGTAGTCTATAATTTAAGGTTCGGACTTAACTCCTGGAGTCATACGAAATGATTCGATTTTTGCAAACCCCCGGACCGGCGGTGAAGATGGCGCTGGGCGGCATCCTTTTGGTTATTTGCGCTTCTATGGTTGTCACCCTGATCCCTGGCGGATTGGGATCGGACATGTGGGGCGCCGCGCCGGGCAAGGGAATCGTCGCGAAGGTGGATGGCAGCGACGTCACTGCGCAAGATGTGCGGCAGACGGCGCGGCAGATGCTGCAACAACAGATGCAGCAGGCGAATCCGCAAACCATGGCCATGCTGCTGCCTTACTTTTCGCAGCGCGCCGCCGAGCAGTTGATTACACGGCAGGCGTTGATCGCTGAGGCGGCGCATTTGGGGCTCAAGGCGACTCCCAGGGAAATCCAGGACGAACTGCAGCACGGCCGCTACGCGGGCACGTTCTTTCCCGGCGGGAATTTTGTGGGAGAGACCGAGTATGAGGACATGCTTTCTCGCTACAACTTGACGCCGGCCACGTTCGAGGATTCGGTGGGCAAGGATATTATGCTGAGCAAGCTTCAGGCGCTGATTTCGGGCAGCGCGACGGTCAGCGAAGCGGCGATTCGCGAGCAGTTCGTCAAACAGAATTCGAAGGTCAAGTTCGATTACGCGGTGTTAAAGCAGGACGATTTGCGCAAGGCCTTGCATCCCAGCGACACGGAACTAAAGGCCTATTACGACAGCCATAAGCAACAGTATGCCAACTCGATTCCGGAGAAACGCAAGGTCAAATATGCGGTAATGGACACGAGCAAAGTTGCGGACGGCATTCAAATCAGCCACGGGGATCTGGTCGCTTACTACGATCAGCATCGCGACCAGTACCGCACGCCGGAGCAGGTGAAGGTCAGCCATATTTTAATCAAAACGCCAGTGCCGGGGCCGGATGGAAAAGTCGATGAGAAGGGTGTGGCTGAAGCGCAGCGGCGCGCGGAGGATTTGCTGAAGCAGATCAAGGCTGGTGGAAATTTCGAAGAGCTGGCCAAGAAGTATTCGGAAGATCCGGGCAGCGCCAAAGAAGGCGGGTCGCTGGGATTTATCGGGCGCGGGCGCACGGTGCCAGAGTTTGAGAAGGCCGCGTTTTCCTTGCCCAAAGGACAAATCAGCGATCTGGTGAAGAGCAGTTACGGCTTCCACATCATTCGCGTGGATGACAAGCAGGAAGCCCACATGAAGACGCTGGATGAGGTGAAAGACGAGATCGAGCCGGTTCTTAAGCAACAGAAGGCGCAGCAGATCGCACAGAAGGACGCGGAGGCTTTGCTGAACAAGGCGAAGACCGAAGGGTTGGATGCGGCGGCAGCTGCGGATAAAGTTCCGGTGATCGCTTCGGACTTTTTTGGCCGCAAGGACATGCTGCCCGGGCTGGGGCCGGCGACGCAGTTTATGGATGAAGTGTTCAGTGCGGCGGATAAGGCGCCGCCGGATATCGCCTCGGCTTCACAAGGATTTGTCGTGTATCAATTGCTGGCGATTCAGCCGGCTTCTACGCCGACGTTCGAAGAAATTCGCAGCAAGGTGGAAGACGCATTTAAGAACGAGCGATCGAGCACTCTGCTGACGCAGAAGACGCAGGAGCTTTCGGATCGCGCGAAGACGGAGCATGATTTGAAGCGGGCGGCGAAGGAATTGGGTGCCGAGGTTAAAACCAGCGACTTTGTGTTGCCTGACGGCCAGGTTCCCGATCTCGGATCGATGACGGGGCAGGCCGCCGTTGCTTTCACCATGAAGCCGGGCGAGATCAGTGGTCCGATCAACAGCGGAGGGAATGGAGTGGTGCTGACAGTGCTCGAAAGCCAGCAGCCGACCGATGCAGACTATGCCGCCAAGCGCGACCAGATTCGCGAGTCTCTGCTCCAGACCAAACAGCAGGAGTTGTTTGGCCTGTTCGTCTCCAACATTCGCGACCAGATGGAAAAATCGGGCAAGATCAAAATCAACCAGGAAGAGATGAAGGCGCTGACTCACGCCGGCGCGGAACAGGGCATGTAGCCGCTCAGCTCTGAACTCAATTATTTACGGGCTCTCCTTGGACAAGCGTTGTTTGTTTCCTTGTTGAAGCTCCCAAAACCGCGGGGCCTTCCCGCCCTGAAAGAACAGCGATTGCATGTTGTTTCCTCGCCTCTCAGGAATTTTGTTACATCCTTCATCGTTGCCGTCGCGCGGCGGCATCGGTGACTTCGGGCCTGCAGCTTACCAGTTTGTGGATTTCCTGGCATCAGCGAAGCAGGGATTCTGGCAGGTGCTGCCGTTGGGGCCGCTGGGTCACGGAAACTCTCCATATTCTTCCACGTCGGCGTTTGCGGGAAATCCTCTGCTGATAAGTCTGGAACGTTTGGCCGAGCGCGGCTGGATAGGCGCAGAAAAGATTGCGGACGCGGCGCGAAATCCTGAGACCGTGGATTACGAACGGGTCTTCGCACGCAAATTGCCGCTGCTGTTCGAGGCGGGACGGAAATTTGTGAAGACCGCCTCGGGGCCGGCACGGGAAAAATTTGAACGCTTTCGCGCGGAGAACGCGTGGTGGCTGGAAGATTTCGTTTTGTTCGACGCGTTGCGTGCCCGGTTCAAGCTGCAAAGCTGGAATGAGTGGCCGCGAGAGTTGGTGCATCGCTTGCCGGGGGCGATCGAAAAGGCGAGCGCGGAATTGAAGGAAGATCTCGCCGTGCGCCGCGCGCTTCAGTTTGCGTTTTATGAGCAGTGGCAGAGCCTGCGGCGTTATTGTTCGCAGCGCTCGATTCGCATCGCCGGAGATGTGGCCATTTTTGTGAACTTCGACAGCGCCGACGTGTGGACGCACCCGGATGTGTTTCGCCTGGACGAGAATCTGAATCCGCAGGTGGTATCGGGTGTGCCTCCGGATTTTTTCAGCAAGACGGGACAACGATGGGGCAATCCGCTGTACCGCTGGGATGTGATGAAAGCCAGCGGATACAGATGGTGGATCGAGCGGCTGCGGTGGGCCACGCGCAACTGCGACTATGTCCGGCTCGACCACTTTCGCGGCTTCGATCAATTCTGGGAGATTCCCGCGGAAGACGACACGGCAGTAAATGGCCGCTGGGTCGATGGTCCCAAGGACGATCTGTTCGAGAAGCTGCGCGAGGCGCTGGGCGGGCTTCCGTTTTTTGCGGAAGATCTGGGCTACATCACGCCGGAGGTTCACGCGTTGCGGCAGCGGCTCCAGCTGCCCGGCATGGCCGTGTTGCAATTCGGCTTTGGCGACAAGGGCGCGCACATTTATTTACCGCACCAGGCGGCGGGAAAGGTCATTTACACCGGGACGCACGATAACGACACGACGGCTGGATGGTGGAAGACGGGAGCCACGGAAGAGGAACGCCGCCATGCCGAAGCTTACGTGGGGAACGGTGACGATGGAATTCACTGGGCGTTCATTCGCGCGGCGCAGTCGTCGATTGCGGAGCTCAGCATTATTCCTCTGCAAGACGTACTGGGTCTCGACAGCAGCGCCCGCATGAATACTCCCAGCGAGAATGGCGATAATTGGAGGTGGCGCTTTGGGGAAGGGCAGTTGAGCGGCGTACTTTCGGCCAAACTGGCGCGTCTGGCCGAGGTCTCCGACCGGATGCCGGAACCGTTTGCCACGCTACCGGAAGAAGATTTTGCCGCTTGAGTAAAGACGCTGCCGATCCTGTTGCGTCAAGACTGCGTTTTAATCCCCTCAGCGATTGTGAACAGAGTGTGAACGGGGCCATGCCAGTTCCGGCTTTTGCTTTGCGCCTTGGCCAACATCGTGTATAGAAGTTACGGGAGATTCGCGTGGAAGATACTATCGTCGAAGCTCGGGCGGTCGAAAAATGGTATCCACAACCGGACGGAACCCGCGTACAGGTTGTGGGGGCGATTGATCTGGCGATTGAGCCGGGAAAGATCATCGCGCTGCTGGGAGCATCGGGATGCGGTAAGTCGACGCTGCTGCGGATACTGAGCGGGCTGTCGCAGCCCTCGGCTGGCGAGTTGCTGTGGCATGGAAAGCCTTTGAGCGGGCAGACGCTGAACGTGGCGATTGTGTTTCAGAGCTTCGCGCTGTTTCCCTGGCTTACGGTTTTAGAAAATGTCGAAGCTCCCCTGGAAGCGCGCGGAGTTGCCGCGGTCGAGCGCAGGAAGCGGGCGCTGCGCGCGCTCGACACCGTGGGTCTGGATGGTTTCGAGACCGCATATCCAAAAGAACTTTCCGGAGGCATGAAGCAGCGCGTGGGCTTCGCGCGGGCGCTGGTAGTTGAACCGGAAGTGTTGTTTATGGATGAGCCGTTCTCCGCGCTTGACGTGTTGACGGCGGAGAACCTGCGCAGCGAACTGCTGCAACTCTGGCTCAACAAGAAAATGCCCACCAAAGCGATCTTCATCGTCACTCACAACATTGAAGAGGCGGTTATGCTCTCCGACCGCATTCTGGTGCTGGGCAGAAATCCGGCGCGCATTCGCTCGGACTTCAACGTGCGGTTGACGCATCCGCGAGATCGCAAATCGGCGCGGTTCGTGGAGTTGGTGGACTACATTTACAAAATCATGACCGAGCCGGATGTGGAGCATGCGCTTCCGGACGCGGAAACGACGGGGGAAATCGTGGTGCCGCCGGGAGGATTCAAGGCCGGGGTGCCGGGTAAGGCCGAGGCTCCTGTGAAGACGGCGAAGTACCAGATGCTGCCGCATGCGCGAGTCGGCGGCATTGCCGGCTTGCTGGAACTGCTGCATGATCGCGGTGGGCGCGAAGATTTGTTCCGGCTGAGCGAAGAGCTGGTGATGGACGTGGAAGATCTGTTGCCGATTCTTGAGGCCTGCGTGCTGCTCGGTTTTGCCTATCTCAAGGAAGGCGATGTGCAGATTTCGCCGCAGGGCGTGATCTTCGCCGACGCCGATATTCAGGCGCGCAAAGTGCTGTTCAGAGAAGCGGCGCTGGCACACGTCACGATTCTTAAGCAGATTGACAGCATTCTGCGGCGCAAGTCGGATCATTCCATGTCGGACGAATTCTTTCACGATATTCTCGACGAGCATTTCGCCGAAGACGAAGTGCAGCGCCAGTTCGATACTGCCATGAATTGGGGCCGCTATGCCGAGCTTTTCGATTATGACCGTGAGAGCGGACGCCTGATATTGACCGAGCCTTCGCCCGAGGCGCAGGCGGACAGTTCCCCGGCGGCGGCAAAGCCTTAGCCGTTCCGGGATGAGGCCTTAACCGTCAGTCAATTCATTCCATGAAAAAGCCTTCTACATTGCGGGGATTTTCGGTGTACCGTCTGTGGACTCAGATTCCGCGCGTGCAGATTTCTTACCTGCCGGATCTGCTGATGTTTGCGGCTGCCATCGCTTTGTTTTATGGAGTGCTGGTTGTGGGGCGTACGTGGCTGGGGCCGTTCACTCCGGAAGTGGAAATTTCGCGGAGTCCGCTGGCGTTGCCGATTTACGCGGGATATTCGCTGTTGCGCATCACGATCGCTTACGTGTTGAGCCTGCTCTTCACGATGGTCTACGGTTACGTCGCGGCCTACAATCCGCGGGCCGAGCGCTTCATGATTCCACTGCTCGACATTCTGCAATCTATTCCGGTGCTTAGTTTTCTTCCTGGCGTGATGCTGGCCATGGTCGCGCTTTTTCCCGGACGGCAACTGGGGGTAGAGGCGGGCGCGATCCTGCTGATTTTTACTGGACAAGTCTGGAACATGGCGTTCAGTTTCTACGCATCGCTCAAGAGCATTCCCAAAGACATGCGTGAAGCGGCGACCATCTACAAATTCAATTGGTGGCAGCGATTCATCGAGATGGAGTTGCCGTTTTCGGCGATCGGCCTGGTGTGGAACTCGATGATGTCGGTGGCCGGCGGATGGTTTTTCTTGATGGCCTGCGAAATGTTTGTCCTGGGCTCACGCGATTTTCGCCTGCCCGGACTGGGATCGTATCTGCAAACGGCGGCCAGCGCCGGAGATACGCAATCGATTCTTTGGGGCGTGGGTACGATGATTGCGGTGATCGTATTGCTCGATCAATTTATTTGGAGGCCGG
>Ga0209006_10000881_pt1 | contig 27825 bp, 27 predicted proteins | sample JacPin_JW_Ref_O2_FD_188567 | JGI IMG/M metagenome (GOLD analysis project Ga0209006, IMG submission 188567) | Forest soil microbial communities from Algoma, Ontario, Canada - Jack Pine, Ontario site 1_JW_Ref_O2 (SPAdes) (version 2) | ecosystem: Environmental > Terrestrial > Soil > Boreal...
GGAGCCAACGGCGCGCTGATGTTTTATCCGAAGGAAATTCGCAACTACCGCGACTGGACCACGATCGACATCGATCTCTGGCGACACTATTGGTTCGGCATGGTCAACCGAGGCGTGATGGCCCAGCCTTACTGGTGGGATGAACAGTGGACTATCTCCGTCCAGCACACCGAAGCGGACATCGATAAGCATCTATCCGCCTTCGATGACATCGCTGCATCGCTGGCGAAGGCTCAACAAGAGCGCGAAGCTCCGGTCGCGGTCGCGCACTAGATGTGTAGAAAATGCTCAGGTGGGGACGGCCGCCCTCGGCTGTCCCTGCTTGAATGAAAAGAATGAAGCGAGATTAAATCTTGTCATTCCGAACCTGGCGGAAAGCTTCGGTGAGGAACCTGCTATTCCGCAGCCAGAACGAGATTGTCCACTACTGCCCAACCCGCCGCCCAGCCTCACTTGATCCGCGCCCTCGGACGCCGCGATCTTGTCCTTCTCTTCGTCGTAGCCGTCTTCAATCTCAACGTCGTCCCCTCGATCGCAGCAAATGGCGGCGTCACTATCTGGCTCTGGATCATATCGCTCGTTTTATTCTTCTGGCCGCAAGGAATTGCAGTTATCGAACTCGCCCACCGGTATCCCGGCGAAGGTGGAGTCTATCTCTGGGCCAAAGAAGTTTTCGGCGACTTCCATGGATTCCTCTCGGGCTGGTGCTACTGGACCAACAACATGCTCTACGTGCCAACGATCATGCTCTATTTCGTCGGCGTATCCGTCTACGTTCTTGGCCCTGCGCATCATGATCTCGCCGACAAGAAGGCATTTGCCGCAATTGTTTCGCTGGCGCTGCTATTCCTTCTCACTTTCTTCAACATTCTCGGCCTCGGCGTCGGCAAGTGGATTAACAATTTCGGAGCGATCGGAACTTTTCTTGCCGCTGGTGTGCTTATCGTTCTTGGCATCGTTATCTATTCGCGTTTCGGTTCTTCGCTGACCGCGGCCGACTTCAAGATCCCCGCGAATCCTCGGTTCGTTTTGAACTCTTTCGGCGTTATCTGCTTCGGTCTCATCGGTCTTGAACTTGCCTCGGTCATGGGTGACGAGATCAAGGATCCTAGCCGCACTCTTCCGGGTGCTGTGGCTTGGGGAGGGGTTCTGGCTGGCGCCCTTTATGTTGGCGCTACGCTCACGTTGCTGATCGCGGTTGGCAAGAACGTGAACGTGCTTCAGGGCATCGTGCAAGCAGTGACGCACATGTCGGAGAGTGTCGGGCTGTCGGCCATCACCATCCCCTTCGCCATCCTGCTTAGTCTCTCGATCGCAGGTATCGGATCGGCCTGGATCGGAGGCTGCGCCCGCATTCCTTTTGTCGCCGGGCTCGATTCCTACATGCCTTCCTGGCTCGGCAAGATTCATCCGCGGTTCAGCACGCCTTACGCCGCACTGATCGTTCAGGCGATCGTCTCCGCGATTCTTGTCATCTTGAATTTTGCCGGCGCCGGTGTTGCAGAAACATTTCAGAAGCTGCTTTCCCTGGCCGTTGTCCTGAACCTCGTACCCTTCGTCTATATGTTTGCGGCGCTGGTGCGTTTCGCTATGACCGAACGCCAACCGAAGGGCCGATATGGACGCACCACACTGTTCCTGGCAGGATGCTCCGGCTTGCTGACTGCTCTTGTCGGCATCGCGCTCGTGTTCTTCCCGACGCAACAGATCACGTCGCTTTTCTGGTACGAAGTCTGGATGTTTGGCGGCACATTATTTTTCATCGGCTTGGCCGCATTCTTTTTCTTCGTTTACGGTCGCAACAAAACGCTAAGGAAAACAATGGTCGAAACCGTGGGGGTGGCAAGGATCACGTAAGGATGGACTCGTTTGTCCGTCCGCACAGTAGATTGGAAGGGCACGAGTTCAGTTCGTGCGAATGAGATGGAGAATTATTCGGGCCGTCAGGCCCTGAAGTACACAGGAGGTCGCAACAAAATGCCCGGCGGAGTCAAAACAGAAGTCCGCAATTATCAGATGTTGATCAACGGCGAGTGGGTCGCGAGCAAGTCGGCGAAGACTTTTCCAGTCTACGACCCTTCGACGGAAGAAATCATTGCCCAGGTTCCCGAGGCCAACGCTGATGACGTCAACCGGGCCGTCTCCGCCGCCAAAGCCGCGTTTGAAGAGGGCCCGTGGGCCACATCCACGGCGCAGGAACGCGGACGCGTACTGTTCCGCCTCGCGGAGAAAGTCCGCGCTAATCTTCCCGCACTCGCCGAACTCGAATGCCGCAACACTGGCAAGCCCATTGTGGAGGCCGAGTTCGATATCACGGACGCGGCAACATGTTTCGAATACTACGGCGGCCTTGCAACCAAAGTCGTCGGCTATGTCAATCCCGTTCCTGACAATGCGATGTCTCTCTCGTTGAAAGAGCCTGTCGGCATCGCGGGACAAATTATTCCCTGGAACTATCCTCTGCTCATGGCCGCATGGAAGCTTGCGCCGGCAATTGCCGCGGGCTGCACCTGCGTGCTCAAGCCCGCGGAGCAAACTCCGCTCACCGCTCTGGAATTCGCCAAATACTTCGAGGACTGCGGTTTGCCTCCTGGTGTGGTAAACATCGTCACCGGTTTCGGAGAGACCTGCGGCGCTCCGCTCGTCCAGCATCCTGACGTCAACAAGATCGCCTTCACCGGTAGCGCGGCGGTCGGCAAGATCATCGTCAAACAGGCAGCTGATACAGTGAAGCGCGTTACGCTGGAACTCGGCGGCAAATCGCCGAATATATTTTTTGCCGATGCCGACTTTGAGGCCGCCATCGACGGCGCCCTTTTCGGGGTATTCATCAATCAGGGTGAGGTCTGCTCTGCCGGAAGCCGGATCCTGGTGCAGAAATCGATTTACAAGAAATTCGTAGAAGCCATGACGGAAAAGGCTAAGAAAATCAAGCTTGGGCCTCCGCTCGATCGCGAAACGAAAATGGGCCCGCTGGTCAGCAAAGAGCAATACGACCGCGTCAACGAGTACATCGAAATCGGCAAGACGGAAGCCAAACTCGTTTCCGGCGGCGGACGTCCGGAAAAGATCGGCAAAGGCTATTACGTCCAGCCGACAATTTTCTCGGACGTGACCAACTCCGCCCGTATCGCCCGCGAAGAAATCTTCGGACCCGTTGCCGCAGTGATTCCGTTCGAGGACGAGAAGGATGCACTTAAAATCGCCAATGATTCTCCCTATGGCCTTGCCGCCGCGGTCTGGACTCGCGACATCTTCAAGGCCATGCGCGCCGTGAAAGCTCTGCGCGCAGGCATCGTTTGGGTGAATCACATGCAGCCGACGTATGTCGAAGCTCCCTGGGGCGGATACAAACAGTCCGGCTTCGGGCGCGAACTCGGCCCTTGGGGAATCGAGGAATATTTGGAAACCAAGCAGGTGTATATCAATCTGAATGAGCAGCCAATCGGCTGGTACTGAAAATAAGTGGCCAGTGCGCAGTGACCAGTGGCCAGTGCGCGAACTCGAATTTATTGGCCCTGATCACTGACCACTGGCCACTTGAGAACTGAAGATGTCAACTATCCAACTGCGTACTCAAATTCCCGGCCCGAAATCGAAAACGCTTGGCGAGCGCCGCGCACAAGCCGTGCCCCGCGGCCTTTCTCACGCCACGCCCATCTATGTGGCCAAAGCCGAAGACGCGTGGCTTGAAGACGTCGACGGCAATCGCTACATCGATTTCGCCGGCGGCATCGGCTGCCTGAACGTTGGACATCGCCAAGAGGCTGTGGTCGACGCCGTTCGAGGGCAGCTCAATAAATTTCTTCACACCTGCGTCCAGGTCACGCCGTATGAGGACTACATCCGTCTCGCTGAGCGGATGAATGAAGTCACGCCAGGAAACTTCGCCAAAAAAACTATCTTCGTCAACAGCGGCGCTGAGGCGGTAGAAAACGCCGTCAAGATCGCTCGTGCGCACACAAAGCGTCCCGCGATCATCGCCTTTGAGGACGCATTCCACGGCCGCACCATGATGACGCTGGCACTCACCAGCAAGACCCATCCCTACAAGGCTGGATTTGCGCCTCTTCCCGGCGATGTTTATCGCATTCCCTACGCCTATTGTTATCGCTGCTCGTATAACCTGAAGTATCCTTCGTGCGATCTGTATTGTGCGCGGCATCTCGAAGACACCTTCAAACGGGTGGTCGCGCAGGAAGAAGTCGCGGCAGTCATTGCCGAACCAGTTCTTGGAGAAGGTGGATTTGTTGCTCCGCCGCCAGACTATTTCAAACTCCTCATCGAGCTCTGCCACAAACACGGCGTGCTCTTCATCGCCGACGAAGTCCAATCCGGTTTCGGACGCACGGGCGCGATGTTCGCCAGCGAACGCTATGGCATTGAACCCGATATTCTTGTGACTGCGAAATCTCTTGGCGGGGGCTTGCCGCTTGCCGCCGTCACTGGCCGTGCGGAAATCATGGATGCACCTGCTCCTGGCGGCCTCGGCGGCACGTTTGCGGGAAATCCGCTTTCTTGTGCGGCAGCACTAGCCGTTCTTGATTTATTCGAAAAAGAGAATCTTCTTGCCCGAGCCAACGAACTCGGAGACAGATTCCAGCGCCGCGCCCGGGAGTGGCAGCGCCGGTGGCCCCTGATCGGCGACGTCCGCGGCCTCGGCGGCATGCAAGCCATCGAGCTCGTAAAATCGCAGGAAACAAAGGCTCCGGCGGCGGACGAAACCAAACAGATCACGCAGTACTGTTACGAGCACGGCCTCATCACGATCACTGCTGGTTCGTACTCGAATGTAATCCGGGTGCTAGTGCCGCTCGTAGCCACCAACGAGCAAATGGAAGAAGGGCTCGATGTGCTGGAATCCGCGCTGGCCGCGGTCTGCGATAATAAAGGTGCAGTCGCTCAATTGGTCTAAAGCTTCGAAGCAGCCGCTTCTCTTTCGTACACGTTGTGTCCTTCGTTAGACTGTTCGAAACTTCGCGATAGCAAAGGCAAGATTATGATGTCAGTCGCCGCACCGCCCGTCATCAAGCTCACCAACTACATCAACGGCCGCTGGACCGACTCGCCGGCAAAAGAATGGCGCGACGTCGTCAATCCCGCCACCGGCGAGGTGTTATCTCAGGTCCCGCTCGCCGACGCCGCTGAAGTGAATCAAGCTGTCGAAGCCGCTGCCGCAGCCTTCCCCGAGTGGCGCCGCACGCCACCCGAAGACCGTATCCAGCCGCTCTTTAAATTGAAGATGCTGCTCGAAGAGCACATCGATGAGATCGCCCGCATTATCACCCAGGAGAACGGCAAGACCTTTACCGAGGGCAAAGCCGAGATGCGCCGGGCGATTGAAAACGTTGAGGTCGCCTGCGGCATCCCGATGATGATGCAGGGCTACAACTTGGAAGACGTGGCCAGGGGCATTGACGAGATGATGATCCGGCAACCCATGGGCGTCACCGCGGCTATCGTACCCTTTAACTTTCCCGGTATGATCGCCTTCTGGTATTTGCCTTACGCCATCGCGACCGGCAATACATTCATCCTCAAGCCTTCCGAGCGCGTTCCACTCACGATGCGCTACGTCTACGAATTGCTGGAGAAAACCGGACTGCCGAAAGGCGTGGTGGGTTTGGTCAATGGCGGGAAGGCAGCGGTTGATGCGCTGCTCGATCATCCGAAGGTTCGAGCCGTCAGCTTCGTCGGATCGACACCAGTTGCAAAATATGTGTACTCCCGCGCTGCAGCGAACGGCAAGCGAGCGCAGTGCCAGGGCGGAGCGAAGAATCACGTCATCGTTCTTCCCGACGCAGACATGCCGATGGCCACGCAGATCATCAGCGACAGCGCGTTTGGATGTGCTGGCCAGCGTTGTCTCGCCGTCTCCGTCGCGGTGACGATTGGTGAAGCGCAAAAGACTTTCCGCGATTCGATTGCTGATGCCGCTTCCAAACTAAAGGTCGGCAATGGCCTTGATAAAGATGTCCAGATGGGCCCGGTCATAACGCGGCAGAGCAAAGAGCGCGTGGAATCGCTGATCGGGCTTGGCGAAAAGCAGGGCGCGAAGGTTCTGCTCGACGGCCGCAACGCGAAGATCCCGAAGCACGAGTCCGGAAACTTTGTAAACCCCACAATTCTGGACAATGTTCCTGCGAGCAGCGATCTCGCCGACACGGAAATCTTCGGTCCGGTACTGAGTCTCGTCCATGCCGATAACATGGACGAAGCCCTCGCGTTCCTCGAGCGCAGCGCCTACGGCAACCAAGCGTCGCTGTTCACCTCGAGTGGCTCGGCTGCGCGGCGTTTCCGCTACGAAGCTCCCGCCGGTAATATTGGGATCAACATCGGAGTCGCCGCACCCATGGCCTATTTCCCCTTCAGCGGATGGAAGAACAGCTTCTTCGGCGATCTCCACGGTCAAGGCCGTGACGCCATCGAGTTCTATACCGACAAGAAAGTAGTCGTCGAACGCTGGGCCAAAGAGCACAGCCGGAAATTCTAGGAAATGAGTGATTGTGCGATTGTGTGATCGGGCGATTGACCACGATGCGCCAGAGAGCATTGCAATCGCTCAATCGCAAATCACCCGATCGCCAAGTAATCAGTGATGCTGTTGGTTAAGAGCCTGAGGATTCCATGACCACAACTGTGACCACGCCAGCAATGTCCGGCAAGGAAATCGTCGATCTGTCGCGCAAGCACACGCTCTACGAATGGTCCGCGCAGTCCAAGGTTGATCCCATTCCCGTGGCCAGCGCGAAGGGGATTTATTTCTACACGCCGGAAGGAAAGCGCTTCATCGACTTCAACAGCCAGCTCATGTCGGTCAACATCGGACACGGTGATGAGCGCGTCATTGCTGCGATCAAAGAGCAGGTGGAAACACTGGCCTACGCGAATCCGTTCATGGCGACGGAAGTTCGCGCGCGCCTCGGCGCGAAGCTCGCCGAAATCACTCCCGGTGATATCGATACTTTTTTCTTCACTAACGGCGGCGCCGAGGCGAACGAGAACGCCATCAAGCTCGCCCGTTTCTTCACCGGGCGCCACAAGATCCTCGCGCGTTACCGCTCCTATCACGGCGCAACCGCCGGCGCGATAAGTCTTACCGGCGATCCGCGCAGATGGGCGGCGGAGCCTGGCATTCCGGGCGTGGTGCATGTGCTTGATCCGTACCACGGGATTGAGCGCGGATGGGAATCGGCGGAGTCTTCTCTGGCGATGATCGAGGAGACGATTCAGCTTGAGGGCCCGAATACCATCGCCGCGTTCATCCTCGAACCGGTGACTGGAACCAATGGCGTTCTCATTCCGCCCGACGGATATCTCGAAGGCGTGCGCATGCTATGCGACAAATACGGCATATTGATGATTGCCGATGAAGTCATGTCCGGCTTCGGACGAACCGGCGCGTGGTTTGCGGTGGATCACTGGAAGGTGATTCCCGATCTGCTTTGCATGGCGAAAGGGCTGACTTCCAGCTATCTTCCGCTCGGAGCGGTTGGCATGCGTCATCACATCGCGCAGCATTTTCAGGATAAGGTATTTTACGGAGGACTGACGTACAACAGTCATCCCATGGGGTGCGCGGCGGCGCTGGCGACCATTCGCGTCTATGAAGAAGATGGACTGATCGACAACGCGAAAAAAATAGGCGCTCTCTTAACGCAGTTTGGGGCAGAGATGCAGGCGAAACATCCCTCGGTGGGCGCGATGCGGTCGATCGGGTTGTTCGGCATCTTCGAACTGGTTCGCAATCGCAAGACGCGTCAGCCGATGGCGCCGTTCAATGGTACGTCCGATGAGATGGCCGCGCTGGGCCGTTTCTTCCGCGAGCAAGGGCTTTACACGTTTGTGCGCTGGAACACTTTCTTCACTAATCCTCCGCTCATCATCAACGAGCAGCAGATGCGCGAAGCGTTCGCGATTATCGACAAGGGCCTCGAAATCACGGATAAGGCTGTGAGTTAGTTTCGAGTACCGAGTAGCTGGTACCGAGAGTTCTCGTGTGGCGCGGACACCTGTCCGCGTCTTTCCATCTGCACAGCCCGATAGTTCGGGGCTCTGCTCTTCGGTCAGATTCCAGATTTAAAAAAACTAGATCGAATCCTATAAATCATCTGCGATCAGCAACTTGAAAAATCTTCGATCTGGTCAGCCTGGGTAAAATATTTCATTGAAGCAGCTTGCCCGCAAAATATTGAAACTACGGCGTTTAGTGAGATGAATCATGGCGTACCGTTTTCACTTTCATGGTCGAGGGGTTCGGGCTGTGGAACTGCCGATGAGATGTGGCGCAAGATGGTCGCAAGGTTGGATGTCACAGCGTGGAAATGCGCTCTAAAGGGTGTCGCCGTATCGTTCCGTTTGCATTACGGTTCCTTTTTACGCGGCGCTAAAGCGCCGCTCTTCCATGGTGGTGCATGAGTTCGATGGCAGACGTCTGAAGTTTAGTGGGTGATCGGGAGTCAAAATCTCCACCCTCTCGCAAAGTGCGCGAGAAGGGTGGGGCACCCGGCGGTGAACGAAAATTGGGCGAGACATCAGAGCGACCTTAGGGCAGGCTTTCAACTTAGCCGAGGCATTTCACCAATGCCTCGGCTGCGTTCAGGATTACGAATCGATGCAGAGGTGGAGGGTTATTGGCCTGCTGGCTTCTCCGCGGGTTTCTTTGAAGGCTTCTTGGTGTCGGCCATGGCAGCTTTGGGCTTCCAGAAATCCGGGTCGGCTTTGATCCACTCTTCCGAGGTATAGCTCATGCGCGGGTTGAAGCTGAACAAATTGGTTTCGGACGAATCGATCGTGACCGCGGTCAATTCAGACAACTTCTTCATGCCGTCTTCCCCGAGAGAATCAGAGAATGCTTTCATGTCCCCGAACGCGTGATCGATTTGCGCAGCAGATTTCATCGGGTTGAAGATGATGTAGGTACCGTCCTCCAAACCATAGACGGCCTGATACGCGGCCCAATGGCAGTCCGGGATCTTCTCGCAGCCCTTCTGGTAAAGCTTGACCAGCGATTCAAAGTCTTTGTCGTGTCCGGGCCGGACGTGATAGCGGGAAATTTCGAAGTAGCGCATGTGGGGAATGTCGACGCTATCGCGCAAGCTCAGCTCAGGGCGTAGCAGGAGCGCGGCCTGATCGGTGGCTGCGAGCAAGTCGCCATCTGCAAGGTTGGCGCGATCCAGTGCAGCGGAGAGAGTTGCGTTCTTTTGACTGGCCATCGCATCCTTCTCCCAGGCTTCGAAAGACTCGTAACCAGTCAAGAAGAGCGAGCGTGGTTTGCCGGTGATGGAGTCCACGGCCAGGTAATGAGTGGGCCACTTGGCGCGGGCCATCGCCTGAACAAAGGCGCTCTCGGTTTTTTCGTGCGGCGTGCCGTTCCTGCCGGGTTTGGTGTATTCGCGAGTAACGGACAGGACCTTGGGCGGTTCGAGTGCCGAAGTTTCCTGCGCAACTGCAACAGCAGATCCTGCCAACAAACACGTTCCCAACAACAGCCCCATTGGTTTCATTGGGAATCTCCTTGGTGGATTGAAATGCGCGGCAATTCTACGCCCAATCCGGCTCTTTTTTCTTTTTTCGGGGGTGGCAGAATCAGGCGCGGTAGACGTGCTGCTGGGCGTCGAGCGAGGAGAACATTACAGGCTCGTGATGAACCTGAGTGGCGTGCTGGTTAATAGCGGTTGCGGCCTGGGTGCGGAGGTTGCCGTCGCGGAGATCGAAGTCGAGAGTGCTGACGTGGTGGGCGCAGTGATTACAGGTGAACTTCATGCCGCCCTTGATGCGTGCGATTGTGTATAGGCGTTTCACAGTTTTTAGTGTAGTCCTTTGGCGGTGAAGGGGAAGGCACGGGGGGTGAGCGGCGAAGGTAATGAAGGGGTTGTTTCAGAATGGGGACAGCTGAGGGGCGGCTGTCCCCACTTGGCAACGTCATTTCGCGAGGCGGTTGTACTTTTTCAGGACTTCGCGGAGGCGGTCGTGAGGGAGCGCGATGACGGTGTGGTCGTTGATGCCTTTCATGGTTTCTGCGGCAACCATGGCATTTACGACGGCTTCTTCCGTGGCCTGGACGGTGGCGAGGAAGATGGAATCGAGGGAATCATTGGGGAGCATGGTGAGCTGGTGAATGTTATTGGGCTGGGCACTTTTCGGGCTGACGGCTCCGGGATTGGCGGTGGAGAAGGCGAGGAAAATGTCACCGGATCCGTCGCCAGAGTAGCTGCCATCGCGACCGAGGCCCAGCGAAACTTTCTTAGCGACGCGCTTAAGCTGCGTGGGGATGAGTGGGGCGTCGGTAGCGACGATGACGATGATCGAGCCCGTATCGTCATCACCGCCGTAGGCCGGATCCTCGGGAATTTCTTTGCCCACGGGAACGCCGGCTATGCGGAGCTGATCTCGGCGCCCATAGTTGCATTGGACGATGACCCCGACGGTGTAGCCTCCTTCTTTGGCGCTCAGAACACGGGATGAGGTGCCGATGCCGCCTTTGAATTCATTGCAGATCATTCCTGTTCCGCCACCGACGTTGCCTTCTTCGACAGGGCCGGAGTGAGCGACATCGAGGGCGTGGAAGGCGTCTTCAGCATGGACGTGAAAGCCGTTGATGTCGTTGAGCCAGCCGTCCCAGGTTTCGGCAACGACCGGCAAAGACCACCAGTAGCCTTCCATATCGGGCGTGCCGTGATGAACTTTCCAGGCAATGACCGCGTCGCGGACTACGCCGACGCTGTGTGTGTTGGTAATCAGGACTGGACCGTTGAGGAAGCCGGAATCGTCTACCCAGGTGGTGCCGGTCATTTCACCGTTGCCGTTGAGGGTGAACCATGCGGCGAACACGGCGTCGTTACTAGTTTTGCCACGGGGATGGATGGCGGTGACCCCCGTTCGTACCGGGCCTTTACCGACCACCAGTTTGCCGCTGCCGGAGATGAGCGTGGTGTGGCCGACTTCGACCCCGCGGACGTCAGTGATTGCGTTGTTGGCGCCCGGCTGGCCGTCGAAAGGAACGCCGAGATCACGGGCGCGAGGTTTGGATTGAGCATGGGCGACGAGAGCCAAAGCAAGGAGAAGGGCGATGAGTAGACCGTGCTTCGGGCGTCGATTGTCTGCCTTCGGCGACAGCGGGCTTCGACGTTGAGCGGCGACTGTCTGCGAAATGGAGCGGCGCAACATGGGGCCTCCGGAGGGGACCGGAAAGTATAAAGGATCGCGGGTGCGCGGTGTGGCCCCACAGTCAGAATGCACGCAAGCTGTGGGGAAATCACAACGCTAGAGGAAGAAAAGGCATCGGAGAGAGGTGAGCAAATCGCAGGAGCGGGGTACAATCGCATGAAAAGATTTCGCGAGGCAAATATGGAAGGCTGGAAGAAGGCGGTGTTGGCGGGGTCGATTGGAGCGGCGACGGTTTTGTTCCTCAAACGGAAAAATGCGGCGGGCGTGCTGGCGGGAGGAGTAGCGCTGGCGTTGTTGGCGGCGGAGTATCCGGAGAAGTTCGAGAATATTCGAGAGTCCTTGCCGGATTATTTTGACCGTGGGATGCAGGTAATGGAAATGGCGGCGAAGGCGGGACGAAGAATCACCGAGGCGGCGGGCCAGAGCGCGGTGGATGCCTGGGCCGATCTATAGGGTGCAGAAGTCATATTGCAGAAATGCAGAATGAAGACTCTGCGTTTCTCATTTCTTGATTCTGACTGGTGAATTCTGACCGGTTGAATTCTGACTTATCCCCGGGCCTACTCTATGCCGAGTTGTTTCTTGGCGTCCGGGCTGAGGCGTTCAGGGGTCCAGGGCGGGGTCCAGACCACATTGACGGCCGCGTTGCGGATGCCGGGCAGTTGCTCGAGACGGGATTTTACCTGCGCGCTGATATTGACGTGCTCAGGACAACCGGGCGAAGTGAGGGTCATATCCACGGTGACGTCTTGGGATTCCTCCGCAGGTACGGGAGCGAAGTTAACGGTGTAGATGAGGCCGAGATCGACGATGTTGACGGGGATCTCGGGGTCGTAGCAACTTTTCAGCGCGCTTAGCACGTCTTGTTCGGTGACTGGCATGAAACTCCTTCCTTTTAGTTTACCTTAGGAATGCTGCGCGGGCCGGGGCATAGATCTTTAAATGCAGAAGGGTACAAAAAGGTTACAGCGTCAGGCTGCGAAACGATGAATCATGATGAATGAAGACGCGAAGAAGTGGATTCAGGTAGCGCTGGCGCTGGCCATCGTGGTTGCGGGAGTGCGGGCGGCATACATCCTCTATGCTCGACATGCGGATTACGTTGCTGGGCAGAAGCAACTGGCGGCCAAGAATGCGGGGTATTCGAACTCCGAATATTATGTGACGCCGAAAAAACTGTATCCGTTTGATTTGAAGTCGGCGAAGCAGTTAACCCAGCAGCCGGTGTGGGTGAAGGAAGGGTACCGGTATACGTACTATCCGTATGATCCGGGGCGAAAGCGGGTGAATTTCGGGCGTGAAGCGGGGCTATTGTTGCCCATCGAGCGGTTGGAGATCAAGGATGTGTTGACCGACAACGCCGCAGGAAAGAAACAGGTGATGGCCGTTTTTCAAAAGGATGGAAAGAGTTACGCGGTGCCCATTGGATACGAGATGGAAGGGCAGTTCAAGATATATTCCGACGAAATGTTTTACGTGGAAGATCCGCATGAACTGTATAAGCAGTGGCCGGCGGATATATGGCAGTCGATTGCACAGCACGAAGTGAAGCCGGGCATGGACGAGTTACAGGCGGATTTTGCGATCGGGATGGGCGTGCCGGATTCAGGTGAGTCGTCGGATCAGAAAACCGTTCGGTATCCGAACGGAGGGAAGCCGCTAGTGGTGAACTATCAAGGAGGGAAGGCCACTGAGGTAAAGGCGGGGTCGTAGACGACCAAGGCCGCCCCACTCCGTGAGTTCCGCGGTTATGAGATCCTTCGACTGCGGTTGGTTCTTGCGCCGAGCGCAAGAACCAATCCTCGCTCAGGATGACACCTACTTAACTGCGGCCAGGGCTTTTGAGACTTCGTTGATATCGGGAACGACCGGAATGTCGTAATTTTTATGCCAGGCGAGATTGCCGTCTTTATCGATGATGGAGATGGCGCGGCCGGTGATGCCCTTATCTTCGAGATAGACGCCGTATTTTGCAGCGACGGCGCCGCGGGGATGGAAATCGGCAAGCAGCGGATAGTGGATGCCCATCTTATCGGCGTAGGCTTTGTGGGACCAAACGCTGTCGACGCTAAGACCGAGGACTTGGGCGTCGAGGTCCTCGAATTGCTTTTTGTCGTTGATCATGCACGTATGCTCTTTGGTGCAGACCGGACTCCAGTCCAGCGGGTAAAAAACCAGCACGACACGCTTCTTCCCGCGAAAATCGCTGAGCTTTACTTCCTTCTGGTCCTGATCTTTCAAGGTGAATTCGGGCGCCGGTGCGCCGATCGCTGGTGACATGATTCCTCCGTAACCTCCATCATTCAAACACAAATCATTGTGGAACGGGGAGGGCCTATTTGACCAACGGCGAGTCCGGGCCGGCGGGCTTTTCTTCGTCGCCGTGGATCTTGCCGTCATCTTCGGCGTAAAAGGATCGGTGCTGCGCGTCAAGGTGTTGCGGCGTCATGACGAGGATGAAGCTGTCTTTCTTGCCCTTAAAGCCGACGGTGTAATCGCCGCGATTAGGATCGACCATGCGTTTGGTGAAGGTCCCGGTATGGACGAGTTCGGCGAGGGAAGTGGCGAAGTGTCCATACTGCTTCTCGAAATGGTGCTGGGCGCGCAGAACCACGCGCATGTACGCAAGGGCGCCGGCTTCGGAATCGGAGCGGGCGGGATCGCCAGAGAACTTCGGCTGATAGGTTGTCGCGGGGGCCTGCGCTTGGGCAACTTGCGGGCCGGCAGCTATTGCGATCGCGGCCAGGGCCAGAGGCATGATAAACAGAGAGGAAATCAAACTTGAGCGAGTAAAGCTTCTCATCATTCCGCGATCTTCTCCGAACTAGCGGTTAGCGATATTCCCATGGAAAATCGCCGGCAACGACGTTTTGCGAGACTTTTTCATGTTACTCCGGTAATTCAACTTCGGTCACGTGATCTTTGCATTGTGACGAATTGCCGCTATTCTTCTTCTAACTAATCACGCCCCACGGGGAAAATTATGAAAGCAGCCGTAGCCAGAAAACCGATTATCAAAATAGCTGTGGTGGAGAGCGACCCACTAAGATTTGTGGGATTTCGCGCCCTGTTCGATACGGAGCCTGAATTCGAACTGATCTCCGCTGGACTGCCTGAGATTTCCACGTTGCAGGACGTCGACCTTATCCTGTTGGGAAACCGATCCGGCCAAAACTTGTTTGATGTGATGGCGAGCCTGAAGGCGACGCGACCGGATCTGCGGATTATCGTCACCGGGTCGGGAGTGGATGAGGAGACGATTCTTAAAGCCATCGCTTCCGGGGCCAAGGGCTATGTGGACGAGGCAGCTTCGCCAGCGGAATTCGCGCAGGCCATTCGCATTGTGAGCCAGGGATCGGTGTGGGCTCCGCGAAAAGTGCTTTCCATGTTTATAGAGCGGGTGTCGTCGGCGCCGGGGCGGATTTTTCCGGCGGGCCGCGTGACATTTACCGATCGCGAAAAAGAAGTGCTGGAAATGCTGGTGGCGGGACGATCAAACAAAGAGATTGGTTCGCAGCTCGGAATTGAAGAACGCACGGTGAAGGCTCACGTGGCAAAGTTAATGCGCAAGGTGGGGGTGCAGAATCGCATTGCGCTCTCCGTGCACGCGATCACGCATTCGCTGGTAGCGGCGAAGTAAGCGCAGTGCCAGCGACAAGTGCCGGGTAACTTTAGGACGATGACCTCGGTAATCTTGTCGAGAAAACAGCACTGACGCATACTCGGCTTACCTACCACAGAACCTGGGAGACGGGGTTGAGAGCGGCGATTAGGGTCACTGCTTTCAGCCCCGATTTTTTTGTCTGCAGGAATTCGCGTGGCTTTCCTGGTTCATAATCCATCCGAGACGTTGGCCATCCTGGCACGTGGTATTTAAGTTTCGTTTACAATCCAATCATTAGATCCCAGAAATCTTGTGTGGTGAGGAACCATGAAAAAGGTATTGCTGTTGACGCTCCTTGTGTCTCTCTGTTCATTCTCGTTTGCGGCCGATGAAGAAACAAAAGCTGCCGAGCGCGTGCAGGCTGCTGCAGACGTGCTGAATGATATTCAGGGCGCGCCGGATAAAGGAATACCGCAGGAAGTGCTGAGCTCGGCGGAATGCGTGGCTGTGGTGCCGTCGATGCTGAAGGGCGGGTTCATTGTAGGCGCGAAATACGGGCGCGGGCTGGCGAGTTGCCGCACGGAGAAAGGCTGGAGCGCTCCGGCCTTTTTCGTGGTGACCGGAGGCAGTTTCGGTTTCCAGATCGGCGGGCAGGCGGTGGACCTGGTGATGCTGATCATGAACAAAGACGGGATGAAGCATCTCCTGTCGAGCGAGTTTGCGTTGGGCGCGGATGCTTCGGTGGCAGCCGGTCCGGTGGGACGCCATGCGGAAGGAAATACGGATTGGAAGATGCGGGCCGAGGTTCTGACTTATTCGCGCGCGCGCGGGCTGTTTGCCGGCATCAGTTTGAATGGAGCGCAGATCAAACAGGATAAGGACAGCACACGGGAATTTTACGGGCGCATGGTGCCGTTCCGAACTTCGCTGACGGGAGAGATCGAGCCGCCGGCAGGAGCGAACGCGTTCTTGACGTCGCTGTCGCAGTGGGCGCAGGCCGCGGCGAAGTAAGGATGCGAGCCGAACGCGCGGTTGATGTGCCGCACAGAACGCGACGCTTCGCGCAGGCTCGGGTTCTTCGGCGGGCAAAACCAGCCCGCATCGGGACGACAACCTTCTTTTCTATTGTTTGCAAATAACTTTTGACGGTGGTACCGACACGCTTCCCCCGAATGCGGCAGCGACTTGAATACGCGGCAGCCTGGCCGTTCATCAAGATTCTCGGTGCTCTGCCGCGGACTTTGGCGCGGGCTTTCGGCGTTGGGCTAGCGCAGGTTGTTTATCTTCTCCATGTGCGATTGCGGCGGGTTGGCATGCGCAATCTCGCCATGGTGTTTCCCCAAAAAAGTGAGGCGGAGCGAGCGCGGATACTCCGCGGGGAGTTTACTTCGCTAGGGCGTCAACTGGCGGAGCTCTGCCAGTTTCCCAGGTACACACGGGACAACGTGGAACAGGTGGTTGTCTATGATGGGCTGGAAAATTACCTGCAGGCTCATGCGCGTGGCAAGGGAGTGCTGTTTCTTACCGCGCATTTTGGGGGTTGGGAGCTTTCGGCGTTTACGCATTCCCTGCATGGACACTGGATGCACGTGGTGGTGCGTGCCATGGACAACGTGTATCTGGACCGGCTGATCCGCAATTATCGGTCGATGCACGGCAACAAGGTCGTGGAGAAGGATGACTTTGTTCGCGGGTTGCTGGCGGCGATGAAGGCCGGGGAAGTAGTGGGCATATTGATGGACACGAATATGACCCCGCCGCAAGGAATCTTCGTGGATTTTTTCGGAATTCCGGCATGCACGGCCAGCGGCATGGCGCGAATAGCTTTGCGTACCGATGCGGCTGTGGTTCCGACGTTCACGATCTGGGACACGGAGCTGAAAAAATACCGTCTGCGGTTTGATCCGGCAGTGGAGTTGGTGCGCACCGGGGATCGGGAAGCTGACATCCAGGCAAACACGCAGAGGTTTACGTCGATCATTGAAGATTACGTGAGGAAATATCCCGAGCAGTGGCTGTGGGTGCACCGGAGGTGGAAGACAAGACCGCCGGGGGAGAAGGGGTTGTATTAAGGGCGCCAAGAGCGTCTGGGCCTGTCGCCCCTCCACCCTAAGGAAGCGGGAAGCTGGGCGCCAGGCTTAGACACGCTAGCCGCGATGGAGAAACGCCTGATAGCCTTCTCTGAAACCGCGGCGGTAGTCCTCAAACGCTGCCGGTGGCACCGGAGGATTTCGGAATCGCGGGTGACGCTCGACGTTTGGAGGTTTGCCCTGATCAACATCGCGCCGTGCGGCTGCGAATCCATCGTGAAAACCTTGCCGGGAAATTTCCGTGTAGTCTGGCGGCGGAGGCGGCTCGGCATAGACCGGCCGTGGATGCGAACATCCAGCCAGGGAAAGAGGCAGCAGCAGCGCCGCCACCGAAAGCCATTTCTTCATATCGTGTCCTCATTGTCGTAAGTGATGTCTCGCCAATATGCCGGGCTCGACGCTCCCAGATATGAACCCCTGATCGGGAAAAGTGTTGTGGCGGGGCTGACAGTGCGCTAGTGGACGATTTCAGCCTTCCTACGGGGCGGAATCCATCGGGATTTCACTTACCCCGCGTTGAAACGCCAGGGTGTTTTAAGCATCTTCGGACCGTGTCTTTGCCAAATCTGCACACGGCGCAATCCGTTACAATCATCTCTTCCTATGAAAACCTTCGAACAAATCGTGGAGTTAGAAAAGCAATATTTGCTGGGGACTTACAACCGGTATCCGGTGGCATTTACGCGAGGCAAGGGCGTGTTTCTTTTCGATCTCGAGAATAAGCGCTATCTCGACTTCGTCTCGGGGTTGGGGGTGAATGCGCTGGGACACGCGCATCCGAGGATTGTGAAGACAATTCGAGAGCAGGCCGCGAAACTGATCCACATTTCCAACCTTTATTACCACGAGTATCAGGGAGAGCTGGCGGAAAAGTTGTGCACACTGGCGGCCGGCTCGTCCGGAAACAAGTTCCGCGCGTTTTTTCAGAACAGCGGGACGGAAGCTATTGAGGGGTCGATCAAGTTGGCGCGGCTGGCAGGACATCGCGCAGGTGGCGAAGGGAAGTCGAGGCTGGTGGCACTGCAAGGGTCCTATCACGGGCGGACGTTTGGAGCGCTGTCGCTGACGGGGCAGGAGAAGCATCGCAAAGGATTTGAGCCGATGCTGGAAGATGTGACGTTTGTCGCGCAGAACGACGTGGAGGCTTTGCGCGCGGCGGTGAACGACAACACGTGCGCGATTGTGCTGGAGCCGATTTTTGGCGAAGGCGGAATTTATGAGTGCTCCGTGGAGTTTTTGCAGGAGTGCCGGACGGCGGCGGACCGGCATAAAGCGGCGCTGATCTTTGACGAGATCCAATGCGGCCTGGGACGCACGGGGACGATGTTTGCGTTTCAGAGTTTTGGAGTGACGCCCGATATTGTAGCGATTGCCAAGCCGATTGCGGCGGGACTCCCGCTGGGGGCATTCATCGCGAAAGAAGAATTTGCATCGGCAATTTCGCCGGGGCAGCACGGGACGACGTTTGGCGGGGGTCCGCTGGCGTGCCGAGTGGCGCTGGAGTTCCTGGCAATCGTAGAAGAAGAAAAACTGCTCGATAACGTGAATCGGGTGGGGGCGTATTTGCAGCAGGAGTTGAAGATTCTTGCTGAGAAGAGCGCGGCGGCAAAGGAAGTGCGCGGCAGGGGATTCATTCAAGGGATCAATCTGGCCATTCCAGCTCGACCGATTGTGGATGAGGCGCTCGCCGAAGGCGTGCTGTTCAATTCCACGCACGATACGGTGGTCCGATTTCTGCCTCCGTATTTGCTTGAGGAGAAGCACGTGGACAAGGGGATTCGAGTGCTGAAGAAATTGTTGAAGAAGAAAAGAACATCGGCCAGTCAGTGACCAGTGGTTAGCGACCTCGGGTCTGTCTTGGCCGAACGCCAGGCAGCGGCTACTGTTTCCTGACCAAAAACGGGGAGCCGAAGCTCCCCAAGTGAAGCGAACAGAGGCGATGTTCAATTAGATAGACTCGGGTGGTGGGGAAAGAGTTGTCTGTGGGGAGTCAAGAATCAGCCGTGGTTACAGAAGAGCGTGGGTTGAACGCGCCTTTCCCTGGATTTAGTCCTGGCGTGGAAGAATGCTGGATGGATTTTGATGGGGCACGGATGCGGTATCTGCGTGCCGGCTCCGGACTACCGTTGATCTTGTTGCATGGGCTGCTGGGGTATTCGTTTTCCTGGCGCTACACCATGCCGGCTTTGGCTCCTTATGCCGCAGTGTATGCGCCGGACTTGATGGGGGCAGGATTTTCGGACCGGCCCGCCGGGATTGATCACTCGGTGCGCGGGACAGCGGCGCGGCTTCTCAAATTTATCGGGCGGCTTGGAATCACGTCATTTGATTTACTGGGGACCTCGCGGGGCGGCGCGGTGGCCATGATGGCTGCGGCGGAATGCCTGCAAGCGAAGTCGGAACTGAAAGTGCGGCGCCTGATTCTGGTGGCACCGGTCAATCCGTATTCGGCGCATGGCCAGCGGCTGGCGCCGTTTTTCGGGAGCAGTTTCGGCGCGGCTTTGTTTCGGCGGGTGATCGCGCGGACAAGGTTCTCCTATCCTTACTGGCACCGCAGACTGTATGCCGACCGCGGGCGTATTCCGCCAGATGCGCTACAGGGGTACGAGGCTCCGCTGACCAAGGCAGGGCTGTTCGATCATGCTCTGAGCATTGCGCGTAACTGGACCAAAGACATACGCGAACTGGAAGAGACTCTGCCTAAGTTGAGGGACATTCCGACGCTCTTCATTTGGGGCGATAGAGATCCCGCCGTTTATGTTTCGTCGGCAAAACCGCTGGCGAAACATTTTCCGCATTCGAAATCGATTGTTTTTCCCGGAATTGGGCACCTTCCCTATGAGGAATGTCCGGAGGAGTTCAATCGGGCATTGATTGAATTCCTGACGCGGGCGGTTGATCTACCCTGAAGAGAAATTGAGTACGAGAGTTGCCGGTATCGCTAACGCGATATCCTGATATGAATCTGTTTCGCGCGACCTACAAAAGAGCGTATTTCTCCTGATGTTCGAACCATGACCCATCACATCCTTGATTTGTTGCGCGCAGCGCTGGTGCATTACGGATATTGGGCCGTGGCGGGGGCTTTGTTGCTGGAAAGCGCGGGCTTGCCTCTTCCCGGGGAAACGATCCTGGTGCTGGCGAGCTTTCTGGCGTATTCCGAACATGAGTTGCGATTTCCCTGGATTATTGTGGTCGCGATCCTGGCGACGACTTTGGGAGGAGAACTGGGTTTCGCGCTGGGCCGATACGGCGGCCGTCCGCTGATCGAACACTACCGCGAGGTTTTCTACGTTCGCCGAGAGACTTTACTTCGCGGGGAGCGTCTTTTTGAGCAGTATGGATCTGGCACCGTTTTTATGGCGAGGTTCCTTTTCGGACTGCGGGTGCTGGCGGCGCTGCTGGCCGGAGCACTGCGAATGCCCTGGCGGAAATTCGCTCTATTCAATTTCCTGGGAGCTGGGGTATGGGTGACGACGATCTGCAGCGCTGGATATTTGTTTGGCGGACATTGGAGCCGATTGACGCGCGATCTCAGGCGCTTAAACCTGGCGATTGCGACCGTGGTGGCGATTGTGGTTTTGTGGTGGTGGTGGAGAAGCCGGAGAGTGCAACCTGACGCTTAGAAACGCACCTTATCAGTCAACGGTTACGCGGGTTGGATTTGAACAGGCCCGTCATATACTGTGCGGGTGTCGAGGGCGGCGCAGGACCGGAACAGCGGAGTCCGAAGACACGGATATCTTAGGCGCCGTCCGCGCCAAATCCGGACGAGGAGGAACATGTGAAAAAGATTGGGTTCTTCAGTCTACTAATCACGATTGCTCTAACGTTAACCCTTGCATTTCCGGCAGCGGCGGCCAGTCCGAAGGCTCCGGCCAGTCCGGTACCGGTAGCCGCAGCGGCGCCCGCACCGGCTGCTGCTTCACCCGCGCCTGAGCGTCATCCGCACATTGATGAAGCACTGGAATCCATGCGCGCCGCAAAGCATCATTTGGAATCCGCCGAACATGATTTCGATGGACATCGGGCAAAGGCGATTGAACATCTAGATCGGGCGATTCACGAAGCCGAAATTTGTATGTCGATGCGGTAGAGAGTAAAGAAGGAAAGAGATGAAAATTCAAAGGCAGCGTCTTCAGGCGCTGCCTTTCTTCTTACTCGTTTTCATCGCGCCGAGTGCGTTTGCAGTTGAAGGCCAGTTACGCGCAAGTCAGTGACCGATGGTATAGCCGATCGAGGCACCAACACGAAAAACGTTGTCTGTGTGGAACTGGGAATTGTTCTGGATGTGGTAGTAGTGGACCTCAGGGCGGACGAAAATATTGGGGAGGCGGTGCCAGACATAGTAGCGAACGCCGCCGCCAAGGTCTTCCATGAAGTGATTGCTGCTGGTGTAGAAGGTGCATCCCCCAGTCGTAACGCCGCAGGACGTAATGAAAGGGCTGGAAAAACGGGTAGTGGCCACGCCGATGCCGGCAAAGATGTCGAGACCAAACTTCTTGCCGATGCGGGGCTGATAGAGCGCGTTGACGTCAGTGAAGAACGGACGGTAGGTTTCATCGATGTCCGGGTAGTTCGCCCGCTTGTATCGCCAGGCGACCTCCGCGTTAAAGCCGAGACGGTGCTTGAACTTGATGAAGTCGCCGCCGACGCTGAGGTAAGTACTACCCTTTTCCGTGGCTGGTTGAAAGGCGACAGAGGAATTGCTCGGGGCAGAGGACATCAGGGTACTGCCGCCAAGCAAGATATCGCCCTGCTGGGCAGAGGCGAAGTTGCAGGAGAGAAAAAACAGACAGGTGGAAGCGAGCAGAGCGAATTTTTTCAATACGGCCCCTTGTTTGTTCGTCGCAGGATTGTTCGTCGCGGATCTCCGGAGGCACCCGCAGCGACGCTATGCCTGGCGCTCTGACGCAACAGCCGCCATGGCGGCTGTTGCCGAACAGAATTTCCTGCTGATGCGATTGGCTCGTCCCGATGATATCAAAAGCGGCCGGCATGCCGGCCGCGCGAAGCGAAGGATTAGTCGTTTCCGATGGTGTAGCCGATCGACGCGCCGACACGGAAGACGTTGTCGGTGCTGAAGCCTCCGCTATTAATATTATCGTTGTTGTCGATGTGGTAGTAGTGCACCTCGGGACGGACGAAAACATGATGCCAGACGTAGTAGCGTAATCCGGCTCCGAGATCCTGCATGAAGTGATCCTGGGTGGTGTAGTTGATGCACCCGCTAAAGTAGCTGCAAGACGTCGCGTAGGGTACGTAGAAGCGGGTGCTGGCGATGCCGATGCCACCGAACAAGTCGAGGCCTACCTTCTTTCCCAATTTTGGCTGGAACAGGAAGTTGAAGTCGGTCAGGATGGGCCGATAGCTTTCGTAGCCGAAGTAGCTTGCCTGGCTGGCTCTCCAGGAAGTTTCCACGTTGAATCCCATGCGTCTCTTAAACCCGACGACATCCCCGCTGACGCCAAGGTAAGTTCCGCCCTTTTCCGAAATATTGCCGAGGGCCAGCTCGCTGTTGCTGGGCGAGGACGACATTAGCGTGCCCGCGAAGAACATAATGTCGCCTTGCTGGGCGGCAGCAAAGTGGCAAGAGAACAAGAGGGCAAAAACGGGTGCGAGAAGAACTAACTTTCTCAAGAGAAGCCTCCAATCAGAATAAACTGCCGGTAATATGAGCGTAAGATGCAACCAATAAAGCCGTAGGATGCAGAGTCCTTAACAGGAATCATAATTCCAAGCTGTCTATCGAGGCAGCTCTGTGTAAAGAAACGTCAATCGGCATCCAACCCTATCCGTAAGCGGTCAGCCAAGAAAATTCAACCCGAAGCTGGCAAGTAAGTTGCGCCGTGAAGACAGTTTCTCGGCTATTTGGACTTGATCCCTCCCGGTGCGCGGATGTGGTCGAAAGCAATGGGTCCGGAGCCGAGGAAGATGAGACCAAAGGCCAGCGTTGCCAGGGCCAGAGGAAATTCGTAACCGTGCTCACCCATTAATCCATTGTGAAAATGAACCTTGGCGATGGCGACGCAGAGGTCGATGCAGATGGCCAAGGCGGCGGCGCGGGTAAACAGACCAATGAGCACGAGCAGGCCGCCGAAGAATTCCGCGAAAGCGGAGAGATAAGCGCTCCAAGCGGGAAGTCCGAGGCTGGTGACAAATTGAACGTGGTGATGAAGCCCGCCAAAAACCTTGTGATATCCGTGTCCCACCATCACCGCGCCGAGGGTGAGGCGCATGACGAGAAGTGCGAGGGGTTGCAGGCGATCGAGGTAGCGCAAGAAGTCCTCCGAAATACAGCTTAGATTACAGGAGCGGCCGCAGAGAGGGGAAGTAAGGTTGACGGAACCCGGCGGCACTGGGGATGGCGCAATATTGACTGGACGTTATGTTGTATTTGCGCCGTTAGCCAACTTCTGGTAACGTTCTTTCGCCTCAGGATACGGGTCTGCGTTGACGTTAAGTCGCCTTTAGGTTCGGGCATCTTGCTGGCCTTTCCTAAGCAGTGTCGAGAAACTTTCAATTGTGCGCGTGGAATCTGCGAGCCTCGTGTTTAAGCTAGAGGGTTTCGAAAGCAGCTTGTGTGCCTACGCGGTGTGACGGAAAACAAGTGGCGAGGAAAGCTAAAGATGATGATGAGGAGGCGGTAATGACTTCGAGAAGTGAAAAGACGCTACATCGATGGATTGTAGTTCTGCTAGCGCTTGCGGTTCCGGCGATGGCGTGGGGACAGCATAAAACTGAAGGATCGCATCCGAGTGCGCCGGCGTCGCATGCAAGTGCGCCGTCTCATTCTGCGCCTGCGCATAGCGCGCCACAATCCCACAGCGCATCACCTTCCCACAGCGCGCCAAGCCACACGGCGAACACCGGCCACACGACGACATCCAGCCGACCAAACACTTCTACGGGTCACACGGCGACGACGAACCGAACGAATACCACCGGCCATACAAACACACCGGCAGGGCATACCGCGACGACAAACCGGTCGGCGACACCGAACCGGTCGGCGACACCCAACCGATCAAATACCGCGGCGGGTCGTCCGAATACCGCAGGTAGGCCGAATACGGCAGGACGGCCGAATGCCGCCGGGACTCGAACGAACGCGGCCAGTCATACCCCTCCCGGAAGGACGGTTTCGCTGAAAGGCGGAGGATCGGCGAGCATCCGTCCCAATGGGCAAATACGTTCGATCAATCGCAACGGCATGCAGATTAATCACGGAGTTCATGGCGGGCGCACCGTGGTAAGTGAGCACAATGGCGCGCGGATCGTGACGACAGGCCACCGTGGCGGCTATGTACAGCGCGCTTATGTAACGCGAGGTGGAAGGTCCTATTACTCACGAACCTACGTGAGAGGGGGAGTGGTTCGGGTTGGTGTTTATCGCGGATACAACTGGGGCGGACACGCCTATTACGGTTGGCGCCCGGGATTCTACTTCCACCCGGGATTTTACGGCTGGGGCTGGCATCCTTGGGGAGCGCCGGTGTATTGGGGAGTCGGGGCATGGGGTTGGGGAGGAGCGCCGTGGTGGGGCTTCTATGGCGGATGGTGGAATCCTTATCCGGTGTATGCCGCTCCGTACTTCTGGCTTACTGATTACCTGATCGCAACCAACTTGCAGGCAGCCTATGCGGCGCGGTCTGAGGCGAACGCAGACGCCATGGCAGCGGACGCCGACGCGAGTGGCGGCGGTGGTGGTGGCGGAGGAGACGCAGCTCCGGCGGCATCGAATGGAGTTGCGCTGACACCCGAGGTGAAGCAGGCGATCGCTGAAGAGGTGAAAGCACAGCTGGCTGCGCAGCAAGCACAGGCCGACCAGAGTTCGGGCGGGCAGGCCTCTGCGGCACCAGCACCGTCGGGTGCAGCACCAGCTCCGACGAGTGGAGAGGTTCCGCCGGCATTGGATCCAGCACAGCGTACATTTGTGGTGGACTCCGATGTCACTGTAGTGGCGAATGGTCAAGAATGTGGCTTGACGGCGGGAGATGTAGTGACCCGACTTACCGATACGCCAGACTCGGACCAGACGGTGACGGCCAGCGTGTCGGCGACGAAGAAGGGGGATTGCCCTTCCGGACAAACAGTAGCCATCAAGGTGGACGATCTGCAGGAAATGTATAACCATTTCGCGGAGAATCTGCAGAATGGCATGACGGAGATGGCGAAGAAGCAGGGTACAGGCGGAATGCCGAAGGCTCCGGACACGGGGACGTCGCCTTCCGACATACCACCGCCGGCACCGGACAACACTGCGGAAAAGCAACTGCAGGACCAACAACAACAAGCTGACCAGACCGAGTCGCAAGTAAAGCAGGAAGCGGCGGCGGGCGGTGGCGGGCAATAGATCCAAAGCTGTAAACGCAGTTTTGTCGAGTAAACCAAAGGGCGGGGAGCGTCAAGAAATTGACGCTCCCTTCTGCTATTGTGAACACGAGATTTTCTCTCTGACCGAAAAACAAGCGGTTGAATTGCTGGAGAAAGACGAGGCGAAGCTTTATGGAGTCGGGCGGATTCTGCAAAATGGCTGGCATGGTGTGCGCTGCTGCAATACTGTTTTCTTCGTCGCTGCTGAATGCGCAGGCAGTTACGCTGCAGGAGCAGTTGGCCGCGCAATACAAAGTGGTCAAGATGGGATCGGACACGAGCGGATATTCCGTCGTGGAAAAGGGAACGCTGCTGGCGATTCAGAAAGGCGGCATTCTGAGCGTGCCGTATGGCGATCAGAACGTTCTTGCCAGCAAGTACGAAAACGGCACGATTAAGGGGCCGAATAGCATCTCCCTGATGGGACGGAAATCCATCATGGGGAAATTTGGAAAAGAACAGACGACTCATCTGTTCGCCGTGGGAGACAAAGTTTATCCCATGAAGATTGACGTGAATGTGGCGAAAGACATGGTGACGCTGGAGATTGTGGCTTGCGATACCTGCAACAAGACCGATCCCACCACTTATAACAAAGCGAATGTAGTTTTTCAGTTTCCCCACGGCTCGCTAGCCAGTGCGAGCGCGGGGCAGGTGGAAGATACGATCGGGCAAGTGCTCACGATCAGTAGTGAGGATTCGCAGGCGGCGCAAGGCGGAGATCAAGGAGGTCAGCAACAGGGTGCAGATCAGGGAGCGCAGCAGCCGGCAGGCGGCGGTGGTCAACAGCAGCCAGCAGCGGAGCAGCCTGCGGCGGATCCGGTGAATATCGAGAAGGGAATGACGCCGGACCAGGTAGAGGCCGCGATGGGCAAGCCGGAGAAGAAAGTTACGCTAGGAAGTAAGGTGATTTATTACTACAAAGACATGAAGGTAATTTTCTTGAGCGGGAAAGTTTCGGACGTGCAGTAGGGAGTCTCAAACATCCTGAGATTGATGTTGTGAGATCGCCCAGCGGCATGGCGTTTCTCTGCGCTCGTTAAGCAAAAATACAGGTTAGAGGAAGAACTGTGCTGTCTTGGTCGGTCTCGACCCATCAGGGTTTGCGGAGGTTAGTCCTTACCGCTGTGCTGGCTCTATTCGTCATGCTGCCGGGATGCGGAGGAAACGGCGGGACATCGAGTTCCAATCAGCAAGCCTTGGTTTCAATCACCGTGAAGCCACAAGCCTCATCGCTCCCAGTCGGTGCCCAGTTGCAGTTCAGTGTTCTGGCCATGTACGACAGCGGATTTCCCGGGCCAGCGCAGGTCACTTGGAGCACAAGCAACAACGCTATCGCGACGATTAACGCTAGCGGCTTAGCGACGGGAGTGGCACCTGGAACGGCGACGGTAATGGCCACCTCAGGCCAAATTTCTGGGAATGCTTCGCTGAATGTTGACGTGACGCCAGAGTTGCTGACCATAACGATATCCCCGCCAAGTGCAGCGATGAATCTTCCAGGGAGCCTACAGTTCTTTGCAACCGGTTCCTATAGCGACGGTAGCAGCAAAGTTTTAACTTCCTCTGCCACGTGGACGTCTTCCGATACGGGGGTAGCGACTATTGTTTCAAGCGGCCTGGCTACCGGTGTTGCGGCTGGCTCTACCACGATCACTGCAACCTCTGGAACAGTTTCCGGGGCTGCAAACCTTGCCGTGAACTAGGTCCCTTGCGACCTGCGACCGCCCAAAACATAGTTTCGCAAACGTCAGCAAACAAAGCGTTTGAACTGGGCGATATAGTACTTCCGTACCGTCTGTAGTACTTCGGTTATCGGTTCGCAAGTGACTGCTTCCTATCTGAGTGACTACCACAACTAATAGACGTTATACCAGCTGTATACCCCATATGTAGGATTCTGCTCGACCGTTCCATTTCCTCCTTTCCAGAAAAACCTTAAAAAACCCAGCAAAAACAGGAAATTCGCGCAAGGGCTGGGTTTTTCCGGGCTGTTATATGCTCGGGACACCGAAAGTCCTTCGACACACGGAAAGGGCATGGGCGTCTTCCAAGCGGAACCTGCGGGCCAGAAAGAAGGCGCGCGAGTGGGAGGACAGGACAAAGGAAATATGGCCGACTCGCGGGAAGTAATGAATATTCGCCAGGCGTCGCAGTATCTGGGAGTGAGTCCGGACACGCTGTACAAGTACGTCGGGGAACAGAGCATTCCGGCGTTCAAGCTGGGCAACCGCTGGCGCTTCAAGAAGTCGAAGCTAGATCAGTGGATGGAAGAAAAGTCGAGCCAGACGGATTTGAGTGCGAAACGGAAACCGAAGGCGGCAACGAAAGCCGCTGGACAGCTTTAACTAAATTGTGGCGGGCGAGGGCGCCCGCGACACACGAAAAGGCGGGCACATGTTTGGAATGGGATCAAAGACGATCGTGGGACTGGATGTGGGGTCTTCGAGCATCAAGGCGGTGGAACTGAAAAAGAAGGGTGGGCAGATTGAAGTAGCACACCTGGGCCTGGAGCCGCTGTCCTCTGACATTGTGGTCGACTCGATGATCGTGGATTCGGGAACAGTGTCGAGCGCGATCTCCAAG
>Ga0209006_10000882_pt1 | contig 27824 bp, 30 predicted proteins | sample JacPin_JW_Ref_O2_FD_188567 | JGI IMG/M metagenome (GOLD analysis project Ga0209006, IMG submission 188567) | Forest soil microbial communities from Algoma, Ontario, Canada - Jack Pine, Ontario site 1_JW_Ref_O2 (SPAdes) (version 2) | ecosystem: Environmental > Terrestrial > Soil > Boreal...
ACCGCGCTCAAATCCATCATCGGCTCCAGAATCTGCCCCTGCAGCGAATCGGAGTTCGTCAAAAAACTCAAGGAAAAGATGTGTGCATCGAATAGCCGCGTAGCGGGGAGAAGGTGGCGCGAAGCGCCGGATGAGGGGCGGCGCGACATGGCAAGCACAGTCACCCTGCCCGCCGCATGCGTATCTTGATATGCTTGGACTCGCGAAAAGCCATGAGCCCTTCCGGCCCAAGCTCGCGGCCGACGCCGGTCTCGAGACGTCGACGTCCCTTGCGTCGGCCAGCGCCGTCGTCCCGACAAGCGTCCCTTCGCCGGGTCCTTGATCTCCAGCCGTCGGCCGGCGACGGGCGCCCGCCACCCACCGTCGATGAATAATTCCCGCTCGCGCATCGCGTCCGCCTCTCTCAACGCGCCTTCAGCCGGCGCCAGAGTTCGTCGTAATTGCGATCGTTCTTCTCGTTGGCGGAGGCTTTGCCTGATGTGTTCGGGTTGACCATTACGAAAGGCTCAACGCCGCGCTCGACCAATTTCTCCGCGGTCGCCGAGACGATCGCATGGGCGATCGCAATGGTGATGCTGGTCGAATTGGCGCCGACCGGCGCCTCGAGGCCATCGATGCGCAGCGAGGCGTCGGCGAGCGGCACGCCAGTGTCGATCACGATATCGGCGACTTCAAACAGGCGTTTGCCCGAGGAATGACGCGACGGGCTCGCTGAGGAATGCGGCAGAGAGGTCACGCCGACGACCTGCATGTCGAGCTCCTTGGCGCCGAGCGCGATATCGAGGATCACTGCATTGACGCCCGAATGCGAAAACAGAATCATCGTATCGGCGGGATCGAGCTGATGCGAGCGCAGGATCGCCTTGCCATAGCCCTCGACCCCGTGAATGAAGCGATATTGGCGCGCGCCCATATCGCCCCAGACATGATGAAACGAGATCATCGTACTTTCGACGATCGGGCGAAAGCCGACGATCGTGCCGGTGCGCGGAAAACTTTCAAGCGCCGGCAGCGCGCCATGGCCGGTGCCGAAGGTGAAGGCGAGCTTGTCATTGGCGATCGATTGCGCGCAGGCCTCGGCGGCGCGCGCGATCGCCTCGCTCTGCGTCCGGCGGACATTGTCGAGACGCTCGGCGAGCATCGAAAAATAGCGGTCGATGATAGAAGTCAAGACAACACTCCGAATATCTCAAAGGCTGGCGACGATGGCGTCGAGCGCGATCTCGAACATCGCACGCTCCTTTTCTTGGAGTTCGACGGCGCCGATCTTCTCCTGGGTGAGGCCGTCGACCGTGCCGAGACAGAGGCTGGCGGTGCGCGCGCCAAGCACGCGGCCGGCGGTCAGCAGCGTCGCGGTCTCCATATCGGCGGCGATCAGGCCGAGCCGGCGCACTTCCTCGCGCAGGCCGTCGATCATCTTCGCCTCGCCCGCCGACATCGCGAACATTTCGGTGTAGAAACCGTCATAAGTGCCGAACAAACCGGCGCGCCATGAGACGTTGCGCCTGGCCAATTGCGCGCGCAGCGCGGCGCCGAGGTCGAAATCGGCGACGGCGGGATAACCGACCGGCGCATAAGTTCGCGACGCGCCCTCGCCGCGCACCGCGCCGTCGGCGAGGACAAAGTCGCCGAGTTTGGCCGGCCGCATCACCATGGCGGTGCCGATGCGCAGAAAATTACGCACGCCGAGATCGAACAATTCATGCAACACGATCGCGGCGATCGGGCCGCCCATGCCAAAGGCCGAGACAGTGATGCGGCGGCCGGCGCGCAAGCCGGTCACCGTGCGCAGCCCCCTGTTTTCCTCGACGAAATGGGGCGCTTCGAGATGTTCGGCGATCCTGTCGATGCGGGCGCGATCGCCAACCAGGATCGCCGCTTCGCCGACCTCATCCTCTCGGCAACCGATATACCAGGCGCTACGATTCATTTGGCTCAATTTCCTTTGTTTTGGCCGCGCGCAAGAAGCATCGCGCGCGCGGCGCGCGCGCCTGCTTCGACGGCGTCGACAGGTCGATCGGGATTGTTGACGAGAGCGGCGAGCAGGCCGCCAAGAAAAGTGTCACCGGCGCCGGTGGTGTCTTCCGAGGCGAGCGGCTCGACGGCGATGACCTGCTCGCGCCCTTCGACGGACAGGGAGACGCCGTCGCGCCCGCGCGTCTCGATCAGCAGGCGGCGACGCTTTGGCGCGGCCGCCGCTTTGAACGCCTCGGCGACGAAACGCGCCTCGCCGCGGCTGCAGGCGACTATATCGGCGCGCGCAGCGATCGTCGCGGCGAGTTCGGCGGGAACCGCGCGCGGATCAGCCTTGACCGCCCAGACGACTTGCGCGTCAGTTCGCGCCGCGGCGAGCGCCTGCGCGGTTGCGGCGGCGGGGCCAACGGTCAGGCAGACCCAGCGCGCGTCGGCGACAAGCCTCGTCTGGCCTTCGTCGAGAGTCAGCGGCCCTGGCAGGCTCGGATCATAAAAGCAGTTGCAACCCCCATCCGGCTGGTAGGCGAGGATGCAGACCGGCGTGCGGCCGGCCTTAAGTGCGATGCCGTCGACCGCGACGCCCCTGCTGACCAGCGCCTCGCGGTAACGGCGCCCGTCGGCGTCGTCGCCGATCCAGCTCACCGGCCGGACATCGGCGAGGCCGGCGGCGACCATCGCGCAGGCGATATAGGCGGGCGAGCCGCCAAGACGCGGCCATTCGAGCGGGCGCGCGACAATGGTTGCGGTCGCGTCCGACCGCGGCGCGCGATCCAGCCGCATTGCATAATCGAGGCTGGCATAGCCGGTGACGACGACTTTGGTCATGACAGCATCGCAAGGGCTGCTTCGAGCGAAACCACCTTGCCGATATAGCGGTCGATGTCTTCGAGCGAAGCTTCCGCCAGATGCGGACGATTGGAATTGGTCGCCTCGCGCGGCACCACGACATCGAAGCCGCTGGCGAACGCATCCTGCGCAGTGGCCCGGATGCAGACATTGGTTTTCACGCCGGCGATGACGACGCGCTGGATTTTCTGCTCATGCAGGAACAGGGCCAGATCGGTAGCGAAAAACGCGCTGTAGCGGCGTTTTGGCGTGACGATCTCGCGCGGCCCGGCAGGCTCAAATCCAGCGAAGAATTCCGCGTCGCGATCGCCGACGAAATGATGGCGCGGCAGCTTGCGCCATTCGTAATCGTCAAAGCCGGGATAATGCTGCTCGACCGCATGGACGATAATTTTTTGCGCCGCGCGCGCCTGCGCGAGTAGCTGGCGCAGCGGCGCGACCACTTCGCCGGCGGCGGCATAATGATTGGGCATTCCTTCAAGGAAGAAGGAATTGGTGACGTCGACGAGAATCAACGCTGTCGATTCATGAATTGCGGGCGGAGAGGAAATAGCCATTACAACGACCTCCGCGAGGGGCGACCGCGATCGGCGAGGCCGAGGCCCGTCAGGACGACAATGACGATGACATAGGGGAGCATCTGGACGAGTTCGGCGGGCGCGCCATGGCCCTGCAGACGAATCTGCGCGGCGTCGAACAGGCCGAACAACAGGGCCCCGAGCGCCGTGCGCCAGGGCGCGTTGCGGCCGAAATAAAAGGCGGCGAGCGCGATGAAGCCGCGCCCGCCGATAATGCCTTCATTGAACAAGCCGACGACGCCGATCGACAAATGCGCGCCGGCGAGGCCAGCCATCGCGCCGGCGAAAGCGGTCGACGCGTCGCGGATGTTCAGCGGCGAAAGACCGACTGCGCGAACCGTCGCCTCGGCCGCGCCTGTCGCGCGAAGGCGCAGGCCGGCACGGGTGCGTTGCAGGAAGAAAGCCGTCGCCGGGACCATCGCCCAGGCGAACCATGTCAGCCCATCCTGGCCCGACACGATGGCGCCGAGCACGGGAATGTCGGAGAGATAGGGGATGGCAAGTCGCGGCAACATGGCGACGCCGGGCGGATTGAACGTGCCGGAGACGCCATAGGCGCTCTTCAAGATGAAGCGCACCAGGCCGGCGACGGCGACGCCAAAGCCGAGGCCGACGATGATTTCATTGGCTTGCAGGCGCGTCACCACCAGCGACATCGCCAAACCGATCAGCGCGCCGACCAATACCGCCGCGGCGAGCGCGACAAGCGCGCTGCCGGTCGCCGCCGAAACCGCGACAGCGACGAGGGCGCCGGCGAGCATCATCGATTCCAGACCAATATTCACGAGACCGCCGACGCGATTGACAAGACCGCCGATCGCCGCCAGCAGGATCGGCGTCGTCATCAAAAGCGCGGCGTGGATGAACGGATCGATCATGCGCGCGCCGCCCTCGCCTGGCCGAAACCGAGCTTCGCCACTGCGAAAATCATCACCACCCCCTGCATGATGCCGACGATTTCGATTGGCACGTCGCTGAAGAGCTGCATCGTTGCGCCGGCGGATGACAAGGCGCCGAAAACGATCGCCGCGAGAAATATGCCGATCGCGGAATTGCGCCCGAGCAGCGCGATCGCAATGCCGGTGAAACCATAGCCCGGCGAAAAACCCGCGACAAAGCGGTGGACGAGACCAAGCGCGTGAATGCCGCCGGCAAGGCCGCCGATCAGGCCGGACAGCACCATCATCCGCAGGAAGGTCGCTGGCACGTCGATGCCGACCGCGCGCGAAAACCGCGCGTTCAATCCGACAAGACGGGAGCGGAAGCCGGCGACGGCGAGACGGCTCCAGAACCCATAGAGGACGACCAGAGCGAGGCTGATGACGAAGCCGAGATGCAGCGTAGTTGGCGGCAATAGTCGCGGCAGTTCGGCGCCGGCCGCGATTGGCGCCGTCGCCGAATTGGCCGAACCGCGCACGAGCAGCGGGCCATTGACGAGCCAGCTTGTCAGGTCGATCGCGATGAAATTGAGCATCAGCGTGGTGACGACTTCGTCGACGCCCAATCGCGCGCGCAAGATGCCAGGTCCGATCAGCCAGAGGCCGCCGACGATCGCCGCACCCGCCAGAGCGACGGGAACGACCAGGATCGGGGGCCATTCGGCGAGCGCAAAGCCAAGCAAGGCGGCGACCATGCCGCCAAGATAGAAGCACCCTTCCGCGCCGACGTTGAAAATGCCCGAGCGAAACGCCACCGCGGCCGCGAGCCCGGTCAACAGAAGCGGCGTCGCCGCGGTCAATGTCGCCGCGATCCGTCGTTCGCCGCCGAAGGCTTCCGACGCCATCAATTGATAGACGCCAAGCGGTTCATGGCCCGTCGCCGCCAACACGATCGCGCCGATCGCGACGGCGAGGACGAAAGGCGCCGCGACGCCGGCCGCGCGGGAAAATATGGGAAGGATGGCCGCGCCCATTACGCCGCCTTCTGACCGAGCATCAGACGGCCAACTTTCTCGACGCTCGCTTCGCTGCGCAGCAACTGGCCGGTAATCTGACCGCGATAGAGGCCGACGATGCGATCGGACAGCTCAAGGATTTCGTCAAGCTCTTCGGAGACGAGCAGGACGGCGCCGCCGGAATCGCGGAAGGTCGCGATCTGCGCATGAATGAAGGCGATGCCGGCGATGTCGACGCCACGCGTCGGCTGCGCGGCGACGAGCAATTTCGGCCGCCGTTCGAGTTCGCGCGCGATCACGACGCGCTGCTGATTGCCGCCGGAAAGACTGCGTATGGCGTCGGTCAAACGGCCGTAGCGGACGGAAAGCTTTTCCAGCGCCCGTTCGGCGCCAAGATTGATGGCGCGGCGGCGCAAAAGGCCCGCCCGCGAGAACGCCGCGTCCTGCTCGCGGCCGGCGACGAAATTGTCGCAGACGGAGGCGGCGAGGCAGAGCCCCTCCTCGGCGCGGTCGGCGCTGAGGTAGCCAATCCCGGCGGCGCGAAAGCGGGCGGCCGTCGCGCGGGTGAAATCGGCGCCCGCGAAGCTGAGAGCGCCTTCGACGATCGAACCGAGGCCCGCCGCGCAAGCGACCAATTCGTCCTGTCCGTTGCCGGCGACGCCGGCGATGCCGACGACTTCGCCAGGGAATAGCTCGAGATCGATCGGGCCGAGCCGCCGCAGGCCGCGGCCGTCGCGCGCCACGAGGCGGCGCGTCGAAAACAACGGATCGCCATGGGGGCGCGGAGCGGGCGCGCGATTGCGGAAATCGACGGGCTCGCCGACCATCCATTGGGCAAGCTGCGCCTTGTTGGTCTGCGCTGGAATGGTCGTGGCGACGACGCGGCCGGCGCGCATCACCGTGATCGCATCGGCGACGTTCATCACTTCATCGAGTTTGTGGCTGATGAAGAGGATGGTGCGTCCCTCGCTTTTCAGGCGGCGCATCAGGCCGATCAGTTCGGCGACCTGCGCGGGCGCCAGCACCGCCGTCGGCTCATCGAGGATCAGCACGTCGGCCCCGCGATAGAGCAGACGCAGGATTTCGAGAATCTGGCGCTGATGCACCGGCGCATCGGCGACCTTGAGCCGCCAGTCGAGCGCGACGCCGGCGAGCGCGGCGAGCCTGTCGGCCTGCGCTTGCGCCGCCCGCCAATCGATCAGGCCGCCGGCGCCGATCGGCTCGCGCGCGAGGATCAGATTTTCAAGGAGCGTCAGATTGGGCGCAAGCATGAATTCCTGGTGGACCATGCCGATGCCGCGCGCGAAAGCGTCGGCCGGACCGGCGAGGCGAACCGGGACATCGTCGAGAACGACGCCGCCTTCGTCGGGCGAATCGACACCTTGAAGAATGCGCATCAGCGTCGATTTGCCGGCGCCATTGCCGCCAACGATGGCGTGGATCGTCCCAGGCGCCACGGTAAGGTCGACCCGGTCGTTGGCGACGACCGGGCCGAATTTGCGCGTCACTTTACGGGCGCCGAGTCGGGTGGCGACGCGGGCCCGGTCGATCATTTGAAATAGTCCGGATAGCCTTGGTCGACCACGTTCCAGACCTTGATCTTGCCCGACAGAATGTCCTTTTTGGCGTCTTCGACTTTGGCCAGGGTTGCTGCCGGAATGAGGTCGTGCGTGTATTTCATCGGCGAAAGGCCGACACCGGCCTCGGCAAGGCCGAGCGTCACCGTCTTGCCGCCCGGGAATTTGCCTTCCGCATAATCCTTGACGATCGTCTCGACCGCGACGTCGGTTCGCTTGATCATACTGGTCAGCACCGCGCCGGGGGCGACGCCATCCTGGTCGGTGTCGACGCCGATCGCGTAATGGCCGGTCTCCTTGGCCGCCTGGATGACGCCAAGGCCGGTGCCGCCCGCGACCTGATAGACGACATTGGCGCCGCCGTCATACATCGCCTTGGCCATTTGCAGGCCGATCGCCGGATCGCCGAAATTGTTGGAATAGGCGACCTTGACCTCGACTTTCGGATTCATGTCGCGGGCGCCCTGGATATAGCCGACGATGAATTTATCGATGCCGACCGATTTGGTGCCCCCGATAACGCCGATAATCGGCTTGCCGTTGACGCCCTTGATCGACGTATCGGTCGCGACCAGCGCCGCCAGCGCGCCGGCGAGATAGGAGCCCTCCTGCTCCTGGAACAGAACGGAAGCGACATTGGCGCCGGGCTTCACCTGATTGAGGATCACATAATCCGTGCCCGCATAATCCTTGGCGACGCTCGCCAGGGCGTCGCCATGCGAATATTCGAGATCGACGACGAGGCCGAAGCCGGCGTCCGAGGCGCGGCGAAGAATGTCGGCGGCCTGCGCGACGACGTCCTTCGATTCGACCGGTTTGCCCTCCAGTTTGGCCGCGGCGATCGCCTTCTTGAAGCCCGCATAGGCCAGATCATTGTACGATTGGTCGCCGAGACCGCCCTGCGCGATGATCAGCGCGACTGGTTTGTCAGCCGCCAAAGCCGTCGACATCGCCCCAAGGCCCAAGACGAGGGCCGAAATTCTGCTCAACATCCGCCTGCGAAACATTGTCGTTCTCCCGTACAGCTTGAGGATTAAGTTCGGAGAAGGCCAATCCTGGAGCCCGCCGGATCTCGGCCTCGTAGGCATAGCGGCGCGCATCATAGACCGCGTCCACGACATCGAGAATCGTTCCGTCGGCGGTGAAAGTGCGCCGGCGGACCGCCATCACCACCCGGCTGTCGACGAGCCGCAACAGCCGTGATTCCTCGAGACTCGCGCCGCGCGCCCGCAGCGTCTCGACGCCGCGGTCGACGAACAATCCCGCCTCGTCGAAGCGCCGATAGAGCGAGAAAGAAGGGCTTGCGACGATTTCGCGCGTCAGCCCGATGCGCTCGGCGATCGCAGCGGAAATGACGGAACGATGGATCGCGGTCGGCACGCGATCGACAAGGCGCAGACGATCCAGGGCGATCAAAGGCTCGTCCTCGCGATAGGGAAGGCCTTCGCTCCAGGGAGCAGGCCCAAAGGCGAGGACCCGATGCGACGCGATGCGTCCAGCCGAAGAGACCGCTTCCGAAAAGCTCGACAAGTATGACGGCGCCCGCTTCAGCGGCGCAGCGGCGACAAACGTCCCCAATCCCTGGCGACGGCTGATCAGGCCCTCGTCCGCAAGAATTTCGATGGCGCGTGTGACGGTGAAACGACTGACCCCAAAGCGCTTCGAAAGCTGGGGCTCGCTTTCGATCCTGTCGCCAGGTGTTTTTTTCGCAATATCAATGCGAAGGCTGTCGACCACCTGCAAATAGAGGGGCCGATGAGACGACGCTTCAAGGCTCGGATGGGCGGCGCGCGTCATTAAATTCACTTATTCGGTTGACTGGACAAGTAACGTACGTCTCCTCGGCGGCGTTGGCAGGGCGACTTAACCATGTCGACCTGGCGAACTCAGGCAGAAGTCGCAACGTCCCTTCGCAATCTTCCGGCCTCGAAGACTAGGATAGCAATTTGGTCACGCCGATTTTGACACTTGCCGCGCGCGCAATGACGGGATCTTGCCCTGTGGCCAAGCGTTGCCCGACCAATCCTTGAGCGTCCATGAGCTCGATCCGAAACGCCTCAGGCGATTTATCGGCTCCAAAAGGGGATCGCTTTCGCGTATAGGCGCGGAGCGCCGATAGAGCAACAACGACGGATCGCGGCTTCAGCGTTGCGCCCTCCCCCCTGCGAGAGGATTCGGCAAGCTGCATCGCAAGTTTGCGAGTCTCATCATCCATGGCTTAGCTGCTCGGTTGACTGGACAACTTACCATTCATTTTCGCGCCGTCAAATTGGCGTGCAAGGAGCGGCAGTATCATCACAGGCGGCGGAACCCGATCGCGGGATCTCGCCAAAGCGGTGGAATGATATCGGCGGGCCGCCGAGAATGGCGTCGCCGCGAGGCCCAGGCCTGCAATTCGTTCCTGCAACTATCAGAAGATCAATGGATTGCTCGATCGCTCGCCGCCCACGACCGCAGAGCTTCGAGGCACTCGATCCCTATTCTCGCATCTTCCTGTGTGACGAACAGAGCGAATGTCGCGAACAGATCGATGATTTCACCCCCATCGTCGGCAAAGGATTTCGCCAAACTCTCGGCAAGAGCGATGGCGCGGTTATGAATGGGATCGATAGCGTCAGTCGTCACGATTGAGCTCCGGCCGCAAAAAGCCGCAACCGTCTTACGTATAGCGAACTCGAAAGTTTCAGCGATAGGCCAGCGCCGGATGAATTATTTTCAGCCAGTTTTCTCCCACCGTTCGGGATCGCGCGGTCTTTCCGGCGGGGCGGTGACATTGGACCGCGCTGAAGGTCCCTCGGCCGTGCGCCGAGGAGGCGGAGCTTCGGGGATTTCCCGATTTGCGCCTGCGCACAAGAAAGGCCGGAGGGGTTTCCCTCGCCGGCCTCTCGCCTAGTTTAAGCGATCAATAGCGCCATCCATCGTCGCCAACGCCCTGAGGATAGGCGCTGTTCTCGCGCGTATTGTCATATCCGGTCGGGCGGTCTCCAGAGTTTTGAGCATAGCCATTATCGCCAGGGAAAAATGGGCGGAAGCCCGGGTCGATAAAGGCCGCGCGTCCCTCGTTCACGCCGCCGGATTCAAGCCGTGGGGGGAAGCCGTAATTGTCGCCATGGCCCGGGTTAACGTAGGCCGGCCCATTCGGCTGATAGGCCATGATCGTATAGGGCGACCAATTCGGGACGTTTGGATTGCTGGCGTAAGCGGCGCCCGCGCCCATCGTCAAGAGCAAGCCGGCGGCCCCGGCAACAAGCAAATTTCGCATCACTGATCTCCATCTTCGTTTCGCCCGCATAGCGGACTCCGCGAGGAAACCTCGATGCATGGCCAACGTTCCACCCCTCACGCATTCGTGAATCCGGGAACGCGCCTTTGAGGAAACGCGCTGTCGTCTTCAGCGGCGAATCGTATATTCGGGTCCGACGAAGTCTGCGGCGCGCGCCGGCGCACCGTAATTGACGAGCGGGTTTCCCAGGTCGTTGCCGCCCAATCCGCCATAGACGCTTGGCGGCGTTTCATAGGCCGATCGGCCTTCGATCAAGGTGTTGGCGCTCGCGATCGCTTCATAAGCGGCGTCGGGCGGCGATTCCAGAGCGTTCTGCGGCACAGGGTGAGCGCTGACCGCGCCAAGGGCGAGAAATAGGCCCGCCGTCCCTGCCACCATGTAATTACGCATGTAGCACCTCCGCAAATCCGTTACGGGATGAACGCGCAGGAATGCGCCGCGTTCCATCGGACGCTCCTTGTGAGCCACGCGGTTTGAAAGGCCGAGCGTTCAAGGGGGGATTTGTCGCAACCGCCCGACTCTGGCGCCAGGAAATTCCCTGCCAGCAGGGAAAATGCAGGGAATTTCATTGAATTCAATCCGAATTCGGCGAATGTCGCTCTCATAAGCCTCTGACATCGATATCATTTTTGGAGAAATCCCAAAAAATGAGCTCTGGTCGCACGCGACGTTGCCGATGAGCGCCATCGAACCCTGGGCGAGAGGCAAGCCAAGTCATCTCGAACGGCGGGATGTGTCGCCCTTTCCACTCGGCGAGCTGGGAGAAACCGCGCTCTTGATAGATTTCTTCAAATTCGCAATCCAGCCGGCGTCGCCCGCGGCGCGGCTCAGCAAACTGGCGCCGATCATCGCCGCGAACACAAGCTCCGCCTGTGCTTCGGCCATCGATCCCTTGGCGGCGTCGATGAAAGTGTCATGGAGGCCTTTGGCGCCATCCGCATAGACTGCATGCAGTGCGCAGTCTTCGTCCATGCGCGCGACGTCCTCGCCATGTGCGACCATTGGACAGCGAAGCTCCGGCGCCTTCGGCGAAAGATAATAATCGACAATGGCCGCAGCGAGCGAACCATCCTTGTCCTGCCGGCGCCAGATCGCGCCGGCGCCTTGAAAACCTTGTTCCCACGCCTCGGCCGCGAGGGCTTCTTTCGAAGCGAAGTGCTTATAGAACCCGCCCTGCGTCATGCCGGCCGCCTTCATGACATCGGCGATGCCAACTGCATCGTAGCCGTTGCTGCGGAAGAGATTTCCTGCGGCCGCGACAATTCGTCGGCGGTTAGCCTCCGCCTGTTCCTTGCTCGATCTGCCCATGACGACTCCAATTAGAGGTTGACTACAATCTAACAGTTCATTAGAGGTCAAACGACATCTATTCCAGCATGGCTGAAAAGCAAGCACGGACGAGCGAGGTGACTACGATGAGCTACGATCCCTTAAGCACCGCCATTCTGCTCGTCGATCCTTACAATGATTTCCTCAGCGAAGGCGGCAAGATCTGGCCGCGCGTGAAGGCGATTGCAGAAGAAGTCGCTCTCTTGGATCACTTGCGCGAGATAATCTCGGCTGCTCGGGGCCGCGGATTGAAGATCATCTTCGTACCGCATCATCGCTGGGAGCCCGGCGATTATGTATCGTTCGACAACGCCACGCCGTACCAGCTCGCTGGGGCTAATGCTCAAATTTTCGCGAGGGATAGCTGGGGCGGAACCTTCCACGATGATTTCCGCCCGCGAACGGGCGATGTCGTGGCCCATGAGCATTGGGGTTCCAGCGGCTTTGCCAATACCGATCTCGATCTTCAACTCAAACAGCACGGCATACGCCGCATCATTCTGATCGGGATGGTCGCCAACACCTGCATCGAGTCGACCGGCCGTTTCGGGATGGAACTGGGCTATCACGTCACGCTGGTGAAGGATGCGACGGCCGCTTTCAGCGATGAGGCGATGCATGCCGCACATGCCGTCAACGGCCCGACTTTTGCCCACGCGATCCTGACCACCAAAGAATTGCTCGCGCAGCTATCCATATGACGAGATCAATTGGAAAACAGGGGGTCACGATGCCGTTGCCGATCATGGCGGATTCACGTTTGGAAGCCGTGATCAACGCGCCCTTCGAGACCATTGATCTCGCGGCATGGGTGTTCGGACTTTCCGACCGGGAATATCAAGCCTGTTCGAAGGATCATATCGCCGCCGCCGCTGGCGTCACGCCCGACGGCAAGCGGATGTCGATCAATGTCGAGCGTATCGGTCGGCTGATCGTTCAACACTATCTCGAGGATATCTCGCGGCCCGACCATTGCCGCTTGATCTCGATGTCCGATGCCTTTGGCCCGGACGTGACCGATCGCGGCGAGGTCGGCGTCATGTGGGAATTCTTCATCGAGCCAATCGACGCGACGACGACAAAGTTCATCAATCACGTCGAGGTGCGAGCGGTCGCCGGCCAGGAGGAAGCGCTTCGTCGTCAGGGCGTTACTCTGGAGGCGGCTCGCGAGCGCATGCAAGGCGTTCTCGTCCCGCACAACGCCGAAGAGACCGCTCTCTTTGCGAAGGACATAGAGCGCAAGGCGCTCGCGGGGCGCTGGTTTCGTGCCGCGTGAGACAATTCAAACTCGTTGGCACTTTGGGGAGACACGCATGAGCGAGAAAATCATCGTCGACAAATCCATCATTGGCCATTGGCGCGTCACTTTGAACAATCCGCCGATCAATGTAGTCGATGACGAAATGTACGACGCCTTCTACGATCTCGTGGGTGAGATTGAGGCGGACAAAGCCCTCAAGGTCGTTACCTTCGAAAGCGCGAATCCGGATTTCTTCATCGCCCACTACGGGACCGCCGCGCCACGCAGCCGTTTCGGCGTGCCGCCGTGGATCGAAGCGGCGACACGGTTGGCCAAGAGCGGCGTGCTGAGCATCGCGGTCATAAGAGGGCGCGTTCGCGGCGGCGGGAGCGAATTTGCCTTGGCGTGCGATATCCGGTTTGCCAGCCGTGAGAAGGCGATATTCGGGCAGCCGGAAGTTGGAACCGGTCTGATACCTGGCGGCGGAGCCTTGCAACGGCTGCCGCCTCTCGTCGGCCGCTCGCGCGCGCTAGAAATCGTCCTAGGGGCCGACGACTTCGACGCCGACACCGCGGAACGCTACGGCTGGATCAACCGGGCGATACCGGACGCGGAACTCGACGCTTTTGTCGCCAATTTTGTGCGCCGCGTACAGTCCTTCGACCAGCAGGCGCTGCAAACAGTGAAATCGATCATCATTCAGACGGGGCTGCCCGATCGGGCTGCGTTGCAATCGACGCAAGACACTTTCTTCCAATCTTTTGGATGGGAAGGAGTCAAGGAGAGGTTGCCAAAGTTGCGCGAGCGCGGCATCGGCCAGGCTGGCGATTTCGAGCTGAACCTCGGACGCCATCTCGGCAGTCTGTGAGCTTAGACGTCTGTCCACGACCGGGCCGAACGCCCCTTCCGCGGCCAGTGGCAAACTCGCGCAGGAAAGTGGGCTCTCCCGACGAACGTTCGACCGCCTGGTCAAACCAAACGTCCGTCTAAGAATTCGTTCTCTGCTAATCAGCCCTGTGCGACGGCATAACCTCGCTGAATACTCCATTATGAAAAGTCATTCCCCGCGGAATGGTAAAGTTGCTAGGTAGAAAGGCGGACGATATGCGGCGCCAAAATCGGCGCTCGGTAAAGATCCGACGTCTGGCGCGGAGCGATCTACATGTTCGAAGTCGTCGAAACAGGGTTAGCTCGCACCAAGAACATTCCCCTCAACGGAACGGTCAAGGCGGGCAAGTTCGTCTATACGTCGCAGATTCCGAAGGATCCTCAGACCGCTCAGTTGATACAGGGCGACATAGAGGTACAAACCCGTCGACTCCTCATGAACTTGAAGCAGTCGATGGAGGCGGCGGGAGGCGGCATGGCGGATGTCTGTCAGGTCATCGTGTTTTTGACCGATTCCGCCGACTTCGCGGGGATGAATAGGGTCTATACCGAACTCTTCGCAGCCCCTTATCCCAATCGATCGGTCGTCGTGGTCAAGGAGCTTCTGGCTCCAGGCATGCGGGTCGAGATGGTCACACATGCGGTCATTGGCGGTTGACGCCGCCATGGGACAAGGGACAAACCCTTCAGTGACGGTCTGGAATGGCGCTGAGCGCACCCCAGGCATCGCCGTGATTGGCGCCGGCGTCGTCGGGATGGCAAGCGCCCTGCATCTGCAGCGTGTTTTGGGCGGCGTAACAGCGATCGACCCGCTGCAGCCTGGAGGCGGCGCGTCCTTCGGCAATGGCGGCCTCATTGCTGTTGACAGCTGCGGCCCGATGTCGACGCCCGGTATGCTGCGCCAGGCGCCGCGCTGGCTGCTCAATCCCGACGGTCCGCTCGCCATCAATCACGGATACGCCATTCGCGCGTTGCCGTGGCTGATGGGACGGGTCAGCTCGGGCAAGATGCATCGCATCATCGCGGCCTCCGACGCGTTTCGGACCCTCCACAAGCCTGCCCTCGATATCTATAGAGATATGCTGGGGCGCGAGAACTTTCACAGTCTCATTCGCCAAAGCGGCCATGTCGAGGTCTGGGAAGGCGCAAACATATCGGACAGCGAGAGGATCGGCGGCGAATTGCGGGCGCGTCATGGCATCGCGCATGAATCTCTTAGCCTCGACGCATTGAAGCAGTTGGTCCCGCAAATATCCCCGGCCATCAAACGCGCCAGTTTCGTTCCGAACGGCGCCCATACGATCAACCCCCTTCGTCTCGTTCAGAAACTGGCCGATCTTTTTGTCGAAGCGGGCGGAAGTCTGTTGCGAGAACAGGTTATGAAACTCCTGCCCCTCGATGGCGGCGGCTACCGTGTCCTGACGAATATCGGCGACTACAGGTTCGCGAAGCTGGTGATCGCCGGCGGCGCCTGGTCCAACCGGCTTTTGAAGCCCCTGCGGGTTTCTCTGCCGCTGGAAGCGGAGCGCGGCTACCACGTGATGGTGCGCGGATCGTCGCTCGATCTAAAATTGCCGGTGCTGCATCGCGGCAAGGGCTTCGGCGCGACGCCGATGGAAGAGGGCGTTCGTTTTGCCGGAACGGTGGAGATCGCCGGCCTCGATATCGAAATGAACGAGCGCCGGTCTGCGTCGATACGGCGACATGCCGAAAACATGTTTCCCGGCCTGGCGACGAAGCAAAGCACGATCTGGATGGGATTTCGACCCTGCTTTCCAGACAATCTTCCGGTCATTGATCAGGTGAAACAATACCCCGGTCTTTTCGTCGCCTGCGGACACGGTCATTTCGGCGTCACCTCGGCGCCCGCCACCGGGCTCGCGCTCTCGCGCATGATGACTGGGCAGCCGCCCGCCTTTGATCTCACACCGTTCCGACTTGCGCGGTTCAACTAAGCCATGACGCACTCTGCGATCAAACCTCCCGCGGAAAGAGCCGGCTCACGACCGCGGGACGCTTCATGCCTTCGCTTCTTTATGCGGTGCGACGGCCTTTGCCGTGCCTCTGGCCGGAGGCGCGGCGCCCAGCATGCCGCTCGGAAATCGCTGACCAATGCGCCACAATTCGTCGCGCGCAATATCCAACAAAAGTGTGCGATCAAACTCGGCCCGTTCGGTCTCACGCCAATAAGCGCTGAAGATAAACGGAATCACTGGCTCGAAGCGTTTGAACAGGATCGAGGAATCGCGAAACGGGTAAGCGGCGACCGGATCGAGCAGCGCAAAGCCCACACCGCTTTCCACCATCGCGCAGGCCGCAGACGCCGCCGGGCATTCGACCGCCGGCCGGGGCAAGCCGCCGACATCGCGAAAAGCATCGGCGATAATTTCCGGAATACGGTCAAAGCGTGTGGTGCCGATCATTGGATCGCCAATGAGATCGGCCGCCGTCACGATCTCCACATTTTCCAACCTATGCCCCTTCGGCAGGAGACACATGGCGCGAAACTCGCACAATGTTTCGGAGTGAATCCCGGGTATTGGCGGACTGTCGAGCGCGATGCCAAGGTCGACCTTTTGCGAACTGACATAGGCCAGAACCTGCTCATTCGAGGGCGAGTCGACAATGAAGAAATCCGGACCGGCGATCTGTCGATATTCGCGGATGACGCTCGGCAGCAAGGCAATCGATATCACGGGAACGGCGGCGATATTGATGGTGCGCTGTTCGCTCTCGCGGAGCCGCAGGCAAAATTCATTGATGGCGCCAAGGCCGTGGAAGGACCGCTCAATTTCCCGGTAAAGCAGCTCGGCGCGTCTGGTGGGAACAAGTCTGCCCAAATGGCGGTCGAACAACGGGAACTGCAGGATTTCCTCTATATCACGCAGCAAATGACTGATCGCCGGCTGGGTGACGTTGAGACGCGAGGCGGCCCCCGTCACCGAGCCGGCGACGATGACGGCGCGTATCGCCTCGACGTGTCGGAAGGTGAGCTTGTGCGCCATGGCCGTCCTGAACGTGAATCCGCCCCAGGCATTTCGGCGGTCGGCGTCGCCGGACGTCCACAAGATTGTGGATCCGCCGGATTAGCCACGCCGAGCTTCGGCCAATCCGGCGACGCTGGCAAGAGACGCGAGGCTGGTGTCGCCGAGGCCGGCGCGGGCTTTCGGCGGAGGATACCGGGGCGCCAACCGGAATGGCGCGTGGCCGAGACAATCCACCAAGTCTGAGCGCAGGAGGAAACAATGAATAAGCATCGAGACCACGGAATGAATGGCTCAAGGATGTCGCGGCGCGGCTTTATGCGTGGCGCCTCGGCGATTGGCCTGGGGGCCGGCGCCCTCGGCTCCGTCGGCTGGCGGCGGTCGTGGGCCGCCAACGCGCCGACCATCAAGACGATCGAACCGGGCGTGATTACCGTCGCGACATTGAGCGCGATGCCGATCACCGATGTTCGGGACGGCCGCTTCATCGGGACTGACGGCGAAATCATCTCGACAATCGCCGAAAAGCTCGGTTTGAAGATCAAGGTCAATCTGATGGAATGGCCATCCACCATCGAATCCGTCAAGACCGGCCGCGCGGATCTCATGCTATGCAACATGGGCTGGTCCGAAAAAAGATCGCAGATCATGCTGCTGACCGATGCGATCTATTATGTCGGCCAGTATGCGACGCTGAAGGTCGACAAGGCGACAAAGCCAAGCCTCTCGGTCAACGATTTCAAGGACCACACCGTTGGCGCCGTCACCGGCACGACCATCATCCCGGAGCTGAAAAAGATACCGGGCGTTGGCGTCAAACTGTACGATAACATTGATTCGTCGATTCGTGACGTCGTCGCCGGCCGCGTCGATTTCGGCGTGCTCGACGCGCCGCTGGTCGATTATATGATCCAGCAGAACGTGGATTGGGGCGTGAAGCAGCTCCCGCTTGAAGAGAGTTCCGAATTTCCGATCCTGACCAGCAAGCAGCACACGGTCATCGGCATGAACATGGAGAACACGGAGCTTTTCGATGCGGTCAACGCCGGCGTCAAATGGCTGTGGCGGACGAATAAGAACGCTGAGCTGCTCGCTAAATATGGCATCAAGGATCCAGATTATCTGAAGGCGCCTACAAAGAATCCCAGAACCGGGGTCGATCGCGATGCGGCGGACAATGTCATTGGTCCCGGCGCCCATACCGCAAAGGACTTCTCCGCCGTCTTTAGCTGATTGCGCAAACCACATAATCTTAGGTGGTCGAAAGGAACCCGCGGAATAGAGCGGAAGATGTCGATTGCCGGCGTCTTCCGCGCGTTTCGCAACGGAGGAGGCCGCGACCCAATGATCGAAATATCGCTGTTGGTACAAAACCCCGTCGATATGCCGCTTGTCAGAATTGTCGATCTGCAAAAGAGGTTTGGCGCGGTTCACGTCCTCAAAGGGGTCAGCCTGGATGTTCGCGCGGGGCAGAAGGTGGCGCTGATCGGGCCCAGTGGTTCAGGCAAGACGACCCTTTTGCGCTGTATCAACTATCTCGAGCGGCCCAGCGGGGGGCATATATCCGTCGCCGGGGAGCTGATTGGCGAAAAGCAAATGGGCGACCGCTATGTCGAGATGAAGGACCGCGAGATCGCCGCGATCCGGGCGCGCATCGGCATGGTGTTCCAGCGTTTCAACTTGTTTCCACACCTCACGGCGCTCGAGAACATCACAATCGGCCCGATGAAGGTCCTGAGGCGGTCTAGCGCCGAGGCCCGAGCCGTCGCCACCGAGCTCTTGCGAAAGGTCGGCCTCGAGCACAAGAAAGACAGCTATCCCGACAATCTGTCCGGCGGCCAGCAGCAGCGCATCGCCATTGCGCGCGCCCTGGCTATGCAGCCGCGGCTGATGCTGTTCGACGAAGCGACATCCGCGCTCGATCCGGAACTTGTCGGCGAAGTGCTGAACGTCATGCGCCAGCTTGCTGCGGACGGCATGACGATGATCATCGTCACCCACGAAATGCGTTTTGCCGAGGAAGTCGCCGATCGCGTCCTCTTCATGGACGATGGTCGCGTAGTCGAGGAAGGCACGCCCAACGACATCTTCCATCATCCGACTCAGGAGCGCACGCGGTTCTTCCTGCGCGCGGTTGTCAACAAGCAGGAATATGCGTCGTGATCGAGTCCTGGGGGCGCGCGATCGCACTTTTTCCGCATTTCGCCGAGGTCTTGTTACTGGCGGCGATCACCACCGTGGAGATCACCGTCGGCGGCTTTGTCATCGCTGTGATCCTCGGGTTGGCCTTCGGAATATTGAAGACGTCGCCCCATAGGACGCGCAGGGCGATCGCGACGGTCTATGTCGAAGTCTTCCGTTCGGTCCCGGTTTTGACGCAACTCTTCATAATCTACTTCGGACTGGGCGAAATAGGCGTGAGACTTGATCCGCTTTCGGCGGCCATTATCGGCTTTGGCATCAACGGCGGCGCCTATCTCACCGAGGTCTTCCGGTCTGGCATCGAGGCCATTCACGCGGGGCAGATGGAAGCCTCTTTTGCAATCGGCATGACCCGGCCGCAAACGATGCGCTACATCATCGTGCCCCAGGCTGTCCGGATCGTCCTGCCGCCGATCGGAAACTACGTCATCGGACTTTTAAAAGAAACCTCGATCGCATCGGCCGTCGCGGCGCCGGAACTCATGTATCAGGCAGGAACCCTGATCCGGCAAACGTTTCTCAGCAGTCAGATCTACTTGATGGTGGCCGTCATCTATCTGTGTATGAGCCTGCCGCTGTCCCGACTGACCCGACATCTTGAGAGCCGCATGGGCAAAGGCAAAGCGGCGGGAGGCGCGACGCGATGAGCGCCATGATCGCCAACTTGCGCGACTGGTTGCCGGAATTGCTGGTCGCCGCCGGAGACACGCTGGAGATGACCGTCTGCGCGTTTATTCTCGCGGCGGCGGCGGGGCTCGTTCTGGCGCTCATGCGGTTGGCGCGCGCGCGCGCTCTGTCCGTGGCGGCGCATTGGTACATCGAAATTGTTCGCGGCGCGCCGGCTCTGACGCTGCTGTTCCTCCTCTATTTTGGGCTGCCGGGGATAGGCGTCACGTTGCAGGCCTTCGTGGCCGCGGTGCTTGCTCTCGGCTTGAACGGCGCGGCCTATCTGGCGGAAGTCTACCGCGCGGGAATCGAAGCCATCGATAAAGGGCAACGGGAGGCCGCCCAGGCTATCGGCATGACGAGACCGCAGCTCATGCGCTGGATCGTGCTGCCGCAATCGGTCCGGATCATTCTGCCCTCGATGGGCAATTATAGTGTGGCCCTTCTCAAAGATACATCGATCGCGTCGCTCATTTCCGCGCCGGAACTGATGTTGCGGGCAAGGGATCTGACGAGCGAATATTATATGCCAATGGAAATATTCCTGCTCGTGGGAGCGATGTATTTCGCCATGGCGTTTCCACTGTCGTGGGGCGTGAGGCGCATGGAGCTGCGCATGCAGCGGCGGTAAGGTCACTCGCTGCGAGCCAGGTCTCGCCGGCGATGAAGCTGATGCGCAACGGCCCTATATACGTCGCGCATTCTCGGGCCGCCGCGCGGCCATCAGTGACAGCAGCCGTCGCCCTTGATGTCCTTCGCCAGCACGCTGGCCGTGTTCACGGTGGGCGGCGCGTCATTGCACGGGTTGGTGTTAAAGAAGCCCGAGGGCGCCAGTGCGAAACCGGCTGAGATGCAGGGTTGCACTGGAAAATCCTCCAACCGCACGATGTGATGAAGTCCGAAACAGTGCCAGAGCACGATGTCGGTATTTTCAACGGAGCGGTTCTGCTTGACGATTTCCGCCAGACCGTGCGAGCCGTCGGAGTTGCAGACATATTCGCCGGCCGGATAGCGCTCGTCCTCGTGGAATGGCGTAACCCAGATGTGATTGCGGATGAAATTGGATCGCTTTCCCGAAGGTCCCTCCTCGTTGATGAAGGGCGTCACGCAATTGTCGGCATGCAGCTTGTAAGCGACGGGCTTTCCCACCGCGTTGAGCTTGTTCGGGTTAATCACCTTCCAAGCTCGATGCGTGTCCGCATTGGCGCGGCGTCCGGCGGCGAGCTCGGTTTTGAGCAACGTCTCCTCGGCGTAAAAGCCATTGCCATGCGGATTTCCCGGGCCTGGCGGTTCAGCGCGTGTGTTGATCTCGACAATGCTATTGCCACCGCCATCGAGCGCCATGTCGAGGCGCGCGCAGAAGATGTGCTGATGGATCGGCGCCGTCAGACCCGGTGACAGCTCCGTCACGAATTTGCTCGGCTCGCCGGGTTCGCAGGCCATGGTGTCCACAATCCCAGTGGCCTTAACCTCGAAATGAATCTCGCCCGCCATATCGAAATACCAGTATTGGGCGTATTCATAGTTGCCGACCGTGTTGACGCAGGAGATCGCCAGGCGGCGCGCACGGCGCACTTCCGTCCGGTTGGTACGGAAGTCCCAGTGCTTCCAGAGAAGGCCCGTATCCTCCTCGTGGATGCAGATACCTTTTTCGACGGTGAAGAGGCCGCCATCGAGCCCACAGAAATGACAGTCGAGATAGCGGATGACCCCTAGGCAGTCGCAACCCAGTTTCAACGAGTGGTTGAATTTCCCGAAGCCATATTCGCCAATATCGAAAATGTTCTTGCGATAATGACCGCGCTCGGGCGAGCCATAGGGCACCACCAGTTCCGAGAGCGCAGCGCGGCGAACGATCGGGCGCCCTTCGTAGCGAATATCGTGCAAAATGATTCCATCGCGCGGACTGAAGCCGATGCCAAGCGTCCACTTGTCCCAGGCTATGGCATGCCCATCCATGGTGAAGCTGGCGCCCTCAGGTTGCACCACGTTGAGAGGCTTCAGGGGCGCGCGCAGAGGTGGCATGAATTCCGGATCGTAGGGAATATCGACCCTCGGGATTGGCGGGCCGCCGTGATCGTCGATACGCAGAATTTCTCCCGTCTTCACATCGACGGCGACGTTCAGGCCATCGATGGGGTGGGCGTAGAAATTCTCGTTGTCGTAAAGGCGCAGCCAGCAGTGCACATAGGAGACCATGTGGCCCTCCTCGTCGGCAAAGCCGAAATTTCCGCCACTCCACGAATCCACGCATACCCCGGCCATATCGTGAATGCCGCGTTTGCGGCATGCCTCAACAAATCGCGGATCGGCCTTCACAAACCGTTCGACGTTGAGAAGCTGTTCGACTTGAAAGGCCGAGTGCGAGGTCGGGAAATATTGGCGCGACAGGATTGCTCGGCGCTCAGGAGAGACGATTACCATCCACACGCCCGGTCGGTCCTTGTGCGAGACGTTGACGCGGCCTTCGCGCGCAAACGTCTTGCCGGCGAGATGATCGCGCCATTCCTCGGGGGTCGGCTCCCGTAGATCAAGATTGCCAAACAGCGCGCCAGGGCCGAGTTCGGCGTCAGCCTTCACCCCGTCGACGATGGCGCGGATCTCCTCTGGGCTCAGGGGAGCCAATGCCTGAAGGTGCTGAGGTGGCCGATGGGCTGAAGCGCGGGCCGGTTTATGTTCGGCTATCTGATTCATGATGTCCTCGCTTTCATGAGGCCGACCGCCTTGCGCGGAGTCGGCGAAGGCGACCAGCAACGCCCGGCCATCAGGGCGCCCCTGTCAATTGACGTTCGGCGCACGCCGACCTGTCGGTGGCCAGCGAGACCGACAGCCGCGGAATGGGAACGGCGCCTAAAAGACCGGCGGAAGCGCCGATGCAAGGCAGTGGCCGGATCGAGACAACCCGCGGCGAGTCTGAGACCAATCGCTCGGCAGTCGTTGTCCTAAAGAAAACGGTCCCAGCAGCGTGGCCTGCCGAAGCGCGGCGACGCTTATCGGAGGCGATTGCGATTGCGGCCCGAAGGATATTGCAACAACGACGAGGACGAACATCGCCGGGCAACCGGAAAATGAGATTGTGGCAGGAAATCCGACGCAGTGAGAGGAATGCGACGCTCAGCCTTCGATCCGCCATACGCCCTCGTCTCCGGCGCCGCCCTCACGCCGTATGTTAGCCACTTAGCAGCTTGCACGCGGTCGAACTAATGAGCTTTGCTCATGCAGCATCGTGCCAACTTATGGGTTGCAAGCGGTGGCGCAGCCGCGGATCAGCCCGTTTCGGGGCATACTGAGACGCAATGAGGCAGAACCACTTCCCACTGCTGTCTTCCGCGGCAGTGACATCCTGGCCCCGCCAGCACGATCAAAATGCCGCGCCGGGGAAGGCATTGAAGTGCGCGGCGACGTCTCGGGCATGGGCGCCTGCCTCGGCGATCCTCACAGTCCTCTATCCTGATTTGTTCACCGTCTGCGACGTCCGCGTGCGCAATACACTCGGTGATTGCCAGCGGCTCGGCAGCATAAAGTGGTCAGGCCAGGCATGGGATGAATATCAACGGTTCAAGAACGCGATGCGAGGCGCTGCGCCGCGAGGTTTAAGCTTGCGCGACTGCGACTGCTGGCTCTGGGGACGAGACAATCGGAGAGCGCTGCTCGGCGAGCTTACCGAACCTGTGACTCCTCCCGTCGACAACGCTCGTTCGCTTTTCTATGTCAAAAGACGCAGACGCGCCGGTCACATGGCGATTCTTGGCGAAACGTTAGCCCCAAACCAGTGCCCGACCTCAGCCGCGCCATCAAAAACGAGGAAGCCGTCTGGTGGGCTTTTCGGGTATTTCAGGCGCATTGCCGGAAGTCGGTCCTGGCAGGCTTCCAAGAGCACCTCCCGCCCGTTTACGACGAACTCTTCGACCTCGACCGGCTCTTTCTCGCGGCCCTTGACAACCCATTGAACGGTGAACATCGGGTGGCCTCGCATTCTCGACAGCCCCCGCGTCGCGCGTGCTCAACTGCGCGTCGGATCGAATGGTTGCATGGCTGTCGTAGCGCACTGGCCTTCGCAAGACGGGCCGCGAGGGAGCCTCATCGCTCGCGGCCCTCACCGCGTCGGAAGGGGCGCTCGAGACGCGGCTTGGTTAACAAAGCGCGATCGGCCGAGGCGTTCCGCGAGACGGAGCGGGCCGCCGGCCGGGGGCTGCGGCGGCCCTAACCGACAGGGCATTTACGGCACGCGCCTCGTCGGCTCGCGCACGATGGGTAAAATTTTCGCGAAACTGCAAGGTTAACAATGTGTTATGGTGAACGCGCGCAATGGCTGACGCCGTCTCAAATATGTTTCGGCGAGCACGAGAAATACCAGCCCTGCGAGCTTCAATACAGTCAATTCCAGATAGACGCGGCGGTCGAGGCGATGGTGCGGTGCGGCGCACTGACGCCATCCCGTAAGCTTCGTGCGCGCGAGGAAACAATCCTCGGCCTCAACTCGTGTAGGCGACATGCGAAACATTGCACTCGGACTCTCGCCAATAGTTCTTGGTGTGTTCATCGTAGCCGGCGGCTACTATGAATTTGGCAAGCTGGGCGCAATGAGCGCCGTCGGCGCAATCTCGCTCATCGTCTTTGCGATTTGGGTCGATCGCACCGCTTGATCATGAGCGGGTCGCCCTGTCTTGCGAGAGCGGCTGGGCGGCCCTAACTGCGGAAAATCTGGCGACATCTGCAGCTATGATCGCCAGCAATTCGACTGCGGCGGCGCGCGGATCGCCGCCGCAATCCGTAACGATGTCCTCGAATGTTTGATCGAGCGCGGCGCTATTCTCGGCGAGCGGATCGCTGCTCATCACATCCTCTCAATCGGGAACGGCGATAGCCCCATTTGCGCGCCCGCCCAGCTCGGATGCATCAACGTCACGCCCTTGCCTCCGCAGCTTCCGCATCGTCCGTTGTGTCGCAGAACGTCACTTGAAGCATCCGCGCCCCATCGGATGATAAACGGCGCGAGAGCGACGGGAACGCCACGTCCGCACGCCCGGCAGTGGACCCATAGCCAGCAGGTTTGACGCCGGATTTGCCCTAAGGTCGGAATCGGACCGGGCTTCTCCCGCGCGGTGCGCTTGCCGGGGCCGTCATGCGGATTGTAGCCCTTGCGCCGGATCGAAGCCCCCTAAATGTTCTCTTTATGTTCTCACCACAAAATACAAGAGTCAAGATTGGGACGTGCGGAGCGACCGCACCGGGCGCTGCAGGTTCGCCTCATTTTTGACGAGCCCGCTCAATTATTTCTCCGTTAATTTTGTTCGATAGACCCGCTGTCGCATCAGCTTTTCGCTTGTCGGGGTCGATATTAAGTGTGCCCGATCAAGTGTTTGATCAGATACAAAGCAGCTCTGAACAGGAACAATCCCCACAGGGCTATGAAGACAGCGACGAGCGTCATCCCCATGGCGTTCAGTAAAGACGATCGTATTTTCTTGAGACTGCTGTTCTCATTTTGAGGCTGCATTTGGAAAATCTGGCGCTCTTCATGACTACCAATGGGGGGAAGCGCAAATCGCGGGCCAGGACTGCAACAAACATTCGCCATGGCGAAGTCCTATGCTCGGTAGATCGAACTGCATAAAATTCGCGGATCCTGGCCGGCGTCTACCCGCGCTAACGGTTTCCTAACCAGCAGGCCTGAGAGTCCTCGCGTTCGACAAACGGCCACCCGTGGTCCGATGCAGGGGAACGCCTCTATGATGTGGATTATCAACACCTGGTTGTTGATGGTCGGACTTTGTCTCCATTGGATTGATGAGGCAGAGGAAGGTCCCTGGAATTAAGGGCCGCGCGGCTAAGTGATCGTTGCGACTTCCCCAGCCTCACGCCCGGCTCGCCGATGACGCTCAAGTGCAGGGGGATATCGGTGAGTATTGAAAGGCCATTTCGTTTGACATCGACTTTTCGCTGTCGCCGAAAAAACGAAGGGCTTTAGCCGTTCAAATACGCTGGCGTCCGCGCGTCAAGAAGACGGCGATTAGAATTATCAGGCAAATAAGCGGCTCATGGCGCCATTTCATAAGCGTGCCTGACGACACCACTCAGTCCCTTGTGAAAGCTTGCCTATCGGCCTTTGCGCGCAGCGCGCCATCGGCTGAAGATGACGAGACTTATGCCTGAGTGGCGCGCGCGAGTTTCAAAGTCTGTCAACTGCCGATTTACGGGCGAATCAACGGAAAGTCAGCTTACGAAAAGGAAAACGATAGGTTAATGACCTGAGTTCGCTGACGAATTCTGGGCTCAGTTTTCGTTGCGATGGTTACTTAATAGTTAAGGTTAAACCTATCGATTAAAATTTTCCCCAAAAAATGGAGTAATTGTCTCCTACGCAATGCAATCTAAGGTCGAGGAAGCGGCTGGTGGAGCATTTTATAGCGCGGAGGATAAGGTTTTGAGCGATCAATCCGGCAATCCCATTTCCTATTACGTCGACGATCTCAAGGATTCCTGGAGGAGCCTGAGGTTTTATATATTTCCTAGAAGCATTGCCGCGTCCCCCGCCAACGATCTGCACGAAACATCGCATTCCCCTCCCGCCGAACTTGATGCTTTGGCGAGGACCAATGAACAATTGCGGGAGCGGTGCATCAATATTGTCAATCGCGCGGAGGATCTCCTCGTCTTGCGGAATGAATTCGTCGAGGTGTTTGGCGAAGTCGGAAAAATTCTCAAGAACACCGAGGGGACAAGCGCTTCGCTTGCGCAAAGTAGCGCGATGCTCGCTCTTGAAGAAGAAGAGCACGGCGCCTTGAAGGTGCGCTACCGCGCCTTGCACGAGGAAAACGAGACCAACCGCAGCGAGAACAGTGTGCTGCAGGGCGAGATTCAGCGGTACGGAGAGCTCGTAACGAGTCGAGAAACGCGCATCCAAGGACTTGAGGCGGAACTGACGGCCGAAAAGGGCAAGGCGGCTGCGTTCCTGAACGCGTTGGAGCAGGAACGCGTCACCGCAAATCTCGCGCTCGAAAAGCTGCAGGCCACGCTTGCCGAAATCCACAACAACGAGGCGCTGATTGGAACCTTGCAGACGGAAAACGCCGCCTTAAACGATCGGTGCTCAACCGCGGAATTCCACGCCCGAGCGCTTCAGAACAGCCTGGCGCAGGCCAACACAGTCACCGAGGAATTGCGCAAGACTCTTGAGGCAACCCAAGAGAAGGCCGACGGCTTCGAGCAGCGGCTCGGCGCCGCTGAAATCGAGATCGACAACCTTCGCAAGGGCGAGGAGGCACGCGAGGCCGCTCTTTCGACGGCCCGGCTCGAACACGACATGGCGCAAACGGTGTGGCGCCAGCGCGCCAAGGAAAATCGCGACGAAATCGCGGCGCTGGAAGCTCTCGTCGATGCCGAGCGTTCGCGCGCCGATGCAGGGGACCACCTCCTGGCGGAAGCCCGAGCGGAACTCAACGCCAAGGTCGCCGACTTGCGCGCGAAAGAGCGCCACGCTGATGAGTTGGAAGTAAAGATCAAACCTCTTGAGGACCGGCTTGAAGAGGCAAGAAAGGCGATTGAGGAACTCGAGGTCAAGGTCGGCGCGGACGAGGCGTCGCGCGCCAAGCTCGCCAATCGGGCGCAGGCTCTTGTCAGAGCCATGAACGACAAGAAGGCGCAATTGGACAGCGCCGACGAGCGCGCGCGCCTTCTGAAGGAAAGGCTCGCGAACGAAACGGCGCAGTTTGCTGCAGAAACTCAGCAACTGGAGCAAAGGATCCATTCTCTGACCGAACAGTTGGAAAAGGAAAAAAATGCGCGGACTGTGATGTCCGGAGCGCTCGAAGCGTCGCGCAGCAAGGTTACCCGTCGTCCTGCCTCAAGCATGCGGGGGATTCTTGCGCGCGCGGACGATGCGACCACGGTGGATGTCATGTATCCTTGGCCGTGGTCGCCGAAGGAGGACTCCGAGCGCCTGCAACTTGCTTCCGACGCACCGGAGCAGGAGCCGGCCGTCGAGCGACCGGTCAAATCTGCGCAGCCTTCCGGTGGACCAGAGCTTTCTCTGCCGAAAGCACGACAATTGACCGTGCGACGGGACAAACAACGTTCGGACAGCCGACGGTAGATCGCGGCAATTCCCTACCCCGATCGCGACAAACGTCCCGTCCCCCTTTTCGTGCTCATTGCTGTGCAGGTTCACAATTTCGTTGATCGGGCCTCCGATAGGATGTGCAGGATAGGAGACAAAAGCTTCAACAGCATTCGTCCGGGCCGGTTCTCAGGAAGAAGGCGCTGGCCGCGCCAGCGCGAGATCAACGACAACTGAAACGGTCGAGTGTGATCCATCGTTTCGCATGGCGGAGCGTGTTTCACCGCTGAGACCTTTGTCAATG
>Ga0209006_10000883_pt1 | contig 27814 bp, 22 predicted proteins | sample JacPin_JW_Ref_O2_FD_188567 | JGI IMG/M metagenome (GOLD analysis project Ga0209006, IMG submission 188567) | Forest soil microbial communities from Algoma, Ontario, Canada - Jack Pine, Ontario site 1_JW_Ref_O2 (SPAdes) (version 2) | ecosystem: Environmental > Terrestrial > Soil > Boreal...
GACCGCGAGCAGCATCAGGTGCTGCTGGGCGTTACCGGGTCGGGCAAGACGTTCACCATGGCGAAGGTGATTGAGGCGGTGAACCGTCCGGCGCTGGTGATGGCGCATAACAAGACGCTGGCGGCGCAGCTTTATCACGAATTCAAAAGTTTCTTTCCGCACAACGCGGTCGAATATTTCGTTTCGTATTACGACTACTACCAGCCTGAGGCCTACGTTCCCGCGGCCGATCTCTACATTGAAAAAGAGGCGACCATCAATGACGAACTGGACAAGCTGCGCTTGTCGGCAACGCGGTCTTTGTTTGAGCGGCGCGATGCGCTGATTGTGTCTTCGGTGAGCGCGATCTACGGCCTGGGATCTCCGGAAGCGTATTACGGGATGATGCTGTTTGTGGAGCGCGGCCAGAAGATGAAGCGCGAGGACATCACGCGCAAGCTGGTCGAGATTTTGTACGAGCGCACGAACGGCGACTTCCGGCGCGGAACGTTTCGCGTGCGCGGCGACGTGATCGAAGTCTTCCCGACTTACGACGACATGGCGTACCGCATCGAGATGTGGGGCGATGAGATTTCGGGGCTGTCGCAGATCGATCCGCTGTTTGGCACGGTGAAGCAGAAATATGTGCGGCTGCCGATTTATCCGAAGACGCATTACGTGATGAAGGATGAAACGCGCGCGTCGGCGGTGGAGTCGATCAAGAAAGAGCTGGCGTGGTGGGAAGTGGAACTGGAAAAGCAAGGGCGGCTGGTCGAGTCGCAGAGAATTCATCAGCGGACCATGTTCGATCTGGAGATGATCAAGGCGATGGGCTACTGCCATGGCATCGAAAATTATTCGCGGCATTTTACCGGGCGATTGCCGGGCGAGCCTCCGCCGACGCTGCTGGATTATTTTCCGCGGGACTGGCTGATGTTTGTGGATGAATCGCATCAGACGGTGCCGCAGTTGCGCGGCATGTATGCGGGCGACCGGTCGCGAAAAGAGGTGCTGGTGGAGTATGGATTTCGTATGCCGTCGGCGCTGGATAACCGTCCGCTGACGTTTGAGGAGTTTGAGCATCGCACGAATCAGCTGGTGTATGTGTCGGCGACGCCGGGCCCGTATGAGCTGACGAAATCCGCGGGCGTGGTGGTCGAGCAGATCATCCGGCCTACGGGGTTGATCGATCCGCCGGTGGAAGTGCGTCCGGTGAAAGGTCAGATTGACGACTTGCTGCACGAGATTCGCGCGCGCGTGGAAAAAGGCGAACGCGTGCTGGTGACGACGCTGACCAAGCGCATGTCGGAAGATCTGGCTGAGTACTATGCCGAGGTCGGCGTGAAGTGCCGCTACATGCATTCGGAGATCGAGACTTTGGAGCGGGTGAAGATTCTGCGCGACCTGCGCAAAGGCGAGTTCGATGTATTGATCGGCATCAATCTATTGCGCGAGGGCTTGGATTTGCCGGAGGTCTCGCTGGTCGCGATTCTCGATGCGGACAAGGAGGGATTTCTGCGGTCGTCGGGATCGCTGATTCAGACGATTGGGCGCTGCGCGCGGCATTTGAACGGACGCGCGATTTTATATGCCGATCGGGAGACCGATTCGATGAAGCGCGCCATGGATGAGACTTCGCGGCGCCGCGCGATTCAGACGGCGTACAACGAAGAGCATGGGATCACGCCGGAGTCGATTGTGCGTCCGCTGGATATGACGCTGGCGGCGATTGTGGCGGCGGACTATGCCGACTTGACCGCCGGCGAATCAGAAGGCCTGCCGGAGTTTAAGTCGCAGGAAGAGGTCGACACGTATATCGGCAAGCTCGAAAGCGACATGCGCGAGGCGGCGAAGCGGTTTGAGTTCGAGAAGGCGGCGAAGCTGAGGGACACGATTAAGGAGTTGAGGACGAAGGAGTTTTTGTTCGCGTAGGGTGGATATGAGGTCGTCCGTAACCGTTCCCTGTAGCTGCGGAAGACAGTCGCCGCTGGAATTTAGTCGCTTCGTCCCTCCTTGAACTTCTGAAGGCGATGGATACGAGATGCATAAAGGCCTTCGACGAAGCATAGAAAGACGCAGCGGTAAAATGAGTCTCGCTTCTCGGCGCGTGACTTATCGCCAGCAACGCTGCATCGACAGTGAAGTGACATTGACCGTGCTGTTCAGCGCGGCTTCCAAACATCCTTGGCCTTTGGACTACGCTTTACCGGCTCTGATTCGAAACTCGGAACCTGGTAAATCTGCCTGCAGTTCTCTGCGGATATGAACAGGGCCTTGTCTCCGTTCCTCCGATAAGCGAGTATCGGTTCCCGCTGGACGGCTTTCAGGAGTGCCCCGAAGTGTATGCGGGCGGCGGTGATGGTAAGAGCCTTCATCTGTCGCATATCGACAGCATGACAACGAAAGTTGGCTGCGGGCTTTGCCCGGCTGGACGGCCGAGGGCGGCTGTCCCAACATGGTTTTTCACACCATCTGCACTGGTCCGGGATATTGTGCCACAACGGAATCTGCGGTCAGCAGCGTGACTCCTTCTACCGTCGCCTGAGCCACAAGGAGACGATCGAATGGATCCTTGTGGATGGGTGGCAGACTCTCGATGGCGACTACGTGATCGCTTAAAACGGGCAATTCACCGTAGCCGTTGTCGAGCAGGCCACGGCGCAGAAGTCGAGGATCGGCTTGGAAATCACTGCGCCCCAGCCCGCGCTTGATCGCCACTTCCCAGATACTTGCCGCGCTGAACAGAAGTTTGTTGGCCGGGCCGTTGATTAGTTTCCGAGCAGCAACGGAAAGGCGATTCGGCTGGCCGGCGGCCCACAACAGCAGATGCGTATCGAGCAGAAGCTTCATTTCGCGCCCGTAAAGATTCGCTCAATTTCTTCGTCGCCCATGCGGTCGAAGTCATCGGGCACGCGGATTTGGCCGGCCAGAAAGCCGAGTCGCTTCACTTCGCTTCCCTGGGGAGCCTCAAGAGCAGTGACCTTCACCATGGGTTTGCCGGCCTTCGCAATCACGAAAGGCTCTCCCTTAGAGGCTTGCTCTACGAGGCGTGAAAGTTGCGTCTTGGCTTCGTGGATGTTTATGGTTTTCATAGACTAAACTAACTTAGTTTAGTCTATACCCAGGAAGAATCCAGTGCAACTCGTTCTTGCGGTGATGCAGCTTGGCTTACGCGTTAGGCCAGTCGAATGGGAGATCCTTCACTCCGCTTGAAGAACGCCTTCGTTCAGGATGACACACCCAGGTTTGGGCTCGTTACCTAAGCTATCGCCCGTACGCCGCGCTGGCGGCTAACGGTTTGCGGTGGAAGGTGTAGCCGTCGTAGGTTTCGGAGCGGAAGTTGAGATTTGGGGCTGTGAGCTTTTCGGTTTGGCTTAAGAAAAGATATCCGCCGGGTTCGAGGTAGAGGTGCAGGCGTTCGAGCAGCGCGACGCGCTGGGCGCGGGAGAGATGCGGAAGCACGTCCATGCAGAAGATGCAGTCGAAGCGTCCGATGTAGACGGGCTTGGTCAGGTTCATGGTGTTGAAGGTGACCAGGCTGCGCAGGCGCGGCTTGACTAACAAGTGAGCGCCGTTTGAATTGGAGTTAGATCCGTTGCCGTTTGCGGCCGCGTCTGCTGGGTTTTGAGCGCTGTTCGTATTTCCGATTTTGGAGAAGCAGGCGCGGATGGTTGCCGGCGGCAGGCCCGTCAAAGCCGACTGCGGATAGAGGCCGCGCTCAGCGGTTTCAATGGCTGAGGATAAGAGATCGCTGCCGACGATGTGCACCGACCAGTCTTTCGGCGTTGGGGCAGATTGAGCCGGAGAATAGTCGATCACGCCGCCGCGGCTGGCCACGTTTTTTTCCTTCGCGTCTTTTTCTCTTTCTCTCGCGCTCTCTCTTTCTTTTGCATTCCCATTCGCCGATCCGTTGCCATTGCCGTTTGCGGTTGCGCTTGCGGCTGGATCGCAGAGCGCCATGGCGATGGAGTATGCCTCTTCGCCCGTGCCGCAGCCCGCGCTCCAGATGCGCAGAGTGCAGGGGCCGTCTTCGGATTTGCGGGCATAGATTTGTGGCGCGACGGCGCGGGCGAGCGCATTCATCGCTCCGGGATGGCGATAGAAGCCGGTGCCGGTGTTGAGAATGCCGTCGAGAAACTGCGGCAGGATGGAAGGATCCTGATCACCCGAGCGCAGGCGTTCGAGCAGCGCGGCGGCCGAGTCGAGTTCATGGGCTTCGAGATATTCGGCGACGTGCGCCACCAGGGCGCTGTTGGGGCAATCGAGCAGAATGCCCGTCTGGCGCTCGACCAGCAGGCGCAGGTCGGAAAGTTCGTGTTCGAGGATGCTGACTCCGGCCATTAATCTATGCATGGATCCTTCTCTTGGGGGAGTCGGGTCTCGTTTTTTTGTGGTTCGTCATCTTCAAGTTCACTTCTTTACTTCTCGCTCTGATTCTCAGTTGCCGGCGGCGGCGAGCGCTTTGCCGGAATCGTTACCGGCTTGCTGCGCGACGACGTTCATTTCTTTTTCCAGCGACGAAAAGCGCTGCATGATTTCGTGAATTCTCAGCGCCATGTTGCGGATGGTTTCGATCTGGCTGCGCGTTTGCGCCGAAAGACTGCCGGGTTCGAGCAGCAGGAGATCGGAGTTGCCCAACACCGAGGTCAGCGCATTGTTCAGGCTGTGGCGCATTTCGAGCATGTAACGTCCGAGGGTGGCCTGGCGGTCGAGCGTGGTGCAGGATTGCTCGGCGGCGCGGGCGCGGGATTCGGCGCGCGAGCGGTGCACAGCTTCGCTGGCGGCGAGAACCAGAGTTTCGACCCAGGCGCCTTCGCCGGAAACTTCTTTGTTATTGCGGCGCAGGATCGAGATGCGGGGCCAGCGCTCGCGTACCAGTTGCTCGGTCGCCGCGTCCTGACAGAGACAGAAAACCGGCCGCGCGGTGGAATGTAGAGGCTCGAGCACGACCGAAAGCAGATCGCGCCGGAGTTCATCGACGATTGCGACGTCGAAGGAATCGACGACGAAGCGCGCCCACAGCTCACCGCTCAGCAGGGTGAAGGTGGGCACCGTGCGCTCGGCCTGCCAGCGCGCGGTCACGCGGCGCGAGAGGTTGGGATCGTCGGAGATGATGAGTACGGTCGGGGTTTCCACGGTTGTCGTCGGTCGTCAGTCTTGGGTCGCTGGTACTCAGTGCTCAGTGCCTGGTGTTCAGTGGCCAGTTCGTTTAACTCTTTTTTTCCGCGTCGGGATCCCAGCCCGGGGTGCCGGAGATTTCGAATTCGGCCGGCTCGGATGCGGGAGCCGGTTTGTCGTTGGGAGTGGGCGCGCCGGCTGAAGCTGCCGCAGCCGCGGCTTTCGCTGCGGGCTTTACTGGAGCCTTCGCGGCCGGAACTGGTTTCGCCGTTGCAGGTTTTGCTGGCGCTGCCGCTTTCGCTGCTGGCGCGTCGGGATTGCCGCGGCCTAGAGCGTGTTCGACCGAGGCGCGCAGATCGACCAGCATGCGCAGCGGTGATCCCGAGGAGTATTCCGCCTGGAACATGACCTTCCAGGACTGGCAGATCATGCGCAGGCGCATGATGGGCTCTTCGGCGGAAAACTGCGCACGGCGGCAATCGATGGTTTCAACGCCTTTTTCTTCGAGCTCGGTCAGGCCATCGAGAATCAGGTTGAGGTCTCCCAGCATGAGCCGGAAGAAAGTGCGGCGCATGAGGTATCCGAAGCGGGTGAAGGCAGCGAGTGCGATCGGGAGATAGAAAAGATCTCCAGCCTGGGCTTTGGCTTTGCGGCCCTGCTCGAGAATGCCGCCGTGAAGAAGTTCGTCGAGCGATTTGCAGCGGCGCGCGGCTTCGAGGACGCGATCGAGCGCGTTGAGCCAGACCGGCTGCTTGAGTTCGACCTGGCCAAGAATTGGTTCGAGGGTGTGGGCGACGTAAGCGAGATCGACTTCGGTGTCGGCTACTCCGATGGGCGCAAGCTGGCTGAAGTGCTGCACGAGCAGAAAATCAATCTTGTCGCGAATGGCGTCAGACTTCGCCGGCTTGGCCAGGAAGTGGTGCACCATGGCGACGATGCCCTCGGGATCGACCAGCGAACTGGTCTGCAGGAACTGGCGCAGTTGGTGCACCAGAATGAGCTGATCCATTTGATCGAGCCACTGGTTGGCCTGCTCGACCGCCTCTTTGCCGGGCGTATCGTTGGCGGTTTCGAGGTCATGCAAAGGTTTGACGTCGATGACAAATTCGCGCGCGATCTCAAAGTAAATGGGATAGAGGCGGCGCGCCGACTTCCACTGCGTGGTGAGATCGGGTGTAGGTGTTGATGGAGTCATGATTTCACAATCCAGTTGGGAACTGCGTGACGAAAACGTGCGGCCACGATGGTCTGGCCGGGATGGTATTGCACGGCGACCACGGAGGCCTCGACATCGAAAGTTCCGTCGGTGGTCCGAAGATGCAGCACGTCCGCGAACTCGAGCGGCGTATGACAGGCGAAGAGAACTTCCCGCGACGTGCCGAACTCGATGACGGTGCTTTCGGTGAAGTCTGCCGGGGATGCGGTGTGTGCTTCCGGTTCCGCGGGATGCGTGCGCGCCAGTTGCACCGGAATGCGGACCGGGCTGGCTTCAGGAAAAAAGCGCGCGAGTCCGGCAACGCTGCTGGCGTCTGGTTTCATGCGTGCCGTCGCTGTGCCGTGATAGGCCAAATCGGTTCTCTGTTTCCAGTCCTCAGATGTGCGGGCGGGCTCCCCCTCTTCCCGGTTAGGAAGAGCTATTGGGGAGCCGGAATCCGCGGTTCGCCAGAAGATGAAGCAAAGGGGCAACCATCCCAAAGAACGGAAGGACTAGCACCCATGCGGGCGTATTTTCAATGAGTTAGGGATGATTTTGGGAGTTATGGATTACAGCGAAATCTGAGTATGTCTCAGGCTGAGACAAGCGTCTCAATTCTTGAAGCGCTGTAACCGGATTGGAAACATTTTTCGCGCAGTGAATACTCACTGCAAGGTGTGGCTGGGCACGCCGGAAGGGGTTGCGCCGACACCGATGTTGTAGCGCTTGAGCTTGCGATAGAGCGTGGCGCGGGAGATGCCGAGCATGCGTCCGGCGAGGGCTTTGTCTCCTTTGACCTGTTCGAAGACGCGCTGGATGGTGGCGCGCTCAATGTCTTCGAGATCGGTGGTTGCGCCGGAGCTGTGAGCGGGGGCAGCGATGGCGTGGGCTACGGCAAGATCGGGATCGAGAATACCTGCGGTGCGTTCGACGGGAATCGCTGCCGCGTGGATTTCGATGGGTGATCCAGCTACGGCAGACCCTGCGGCGATCGAAGGAGGCAGATCGCTGAGATCGATGATGCGTCCGTTGCCCAGGGCGACGGCGCGCTCGACGCAGTTTTCCAGCTCGCGCACGTTGCCGGGCCAGTCATATTGCATGAGCGCTTTCATGGCTGCGCTGGAGACGTGGAGTTCCGACCCTGCGGCGTAGCGCTCCAGAAACCAGTGAACGAGCATGGGCGTGTCGGTGCGGCGCTCGCGCAAGGCAGGCACATGCACGGTGACGACGTTGAGGCGAAAATAAAGATCTTTGCGGAAGGAGCCGGATTTATACGCGGCTTCGAGATCGCGATTGGTGGCGGCGATGACGCGGACATCGACTTTTACCCGCTGATTGGAGCCGACGGGACGGACTTCTTTCTCTTGCAATACGCGCAGGAGCTTCGCTTGCAGTTCGAGAGGCAGTTCGCCAACTTCGTCGAGAAAAATGGAGCCGCCGTCGGCAGCCTGGAAAAGTCCCTGCTTCGATTTCAGCGCGCCGGTGAAGGCTCCTTTTTCATAGCCGAAGAGTTCGCTTTCGATGAGCGTCGGGACGAGCGATCCGCAATCGACGGCGACGAAAGGACGCGAGGCAAATGCGCCGCGGAAGTGAACCGCACGCGCGACTAATTCTTTCCCGGTGCCGCTCTCGCCGTAAATCAGAACCGGCGTGCGCGTGTCTTTGAGGCGCGAGACCATGCGCAGCACCTCCTGAATTTTGGCCGAGGAGCCAACGATGCCGTGAGCGGCCGTTTCGGTGTCCATACGCTGGCGGAGAAATTCGTTTTCTTCGACGAGGCGAATCTTGTCGGCCATGCGGCGCAGGAAGAGGCGCAACTCTTCGAGCGGCGAAAATGGCTTGGTGATGTAGTCGTAGGCGCCGAGTTTCATGGCCTGTACGGCGGTTTCGATGGATCCGTGGCCGGTCATGAGCGCGACTTCGGTACGGGGAAGAAGTTTCTTTACACGCTCCAGAAATTCCAGGCCCGACATGCGCGGCATCACCATGTCGCTCAGGACCATGTGAACCGGCTGCTCTTCGAGCAACGCGATGGCAGATTCGCCGCTTTCGGCTTCGAGGCAAACAAAGCCGAGGGCTTCGCCCACGGTCACGCAAAGTTTGCGGATGCTCTGCTCGTCATCGACGATGAGCAGGCGAATGCTCAAGTCTTCTTTATTGTTCGAACCAGGATTTATTGACCCAGTATTCATAGATCCAGTATTCGTTGACCCATTATTCATTGACCCGGCACGGAACTATTTACAGCGCCTTCCCCATGGTCTTGGAAATAACTTCGATAAATTGCTGCACGCGAAATGGTTTTTCCACGCAGGGCGCGCCGGTTTCGCGCAGCGTGGCCACGGTTTCTTCGTTGGCGATGTCGCCGGTAATAAAGACGATGCGCTGGCTGAGATCGGGGCGATGCTGCGCGATCCAGGCATGGACCTGGCCGCCATCGACGCCGCCGGGCGTGCGCATATCACTGACGACGCCGAGGAACGATCCGTTTTCGAGCATGCGGAGCGCGTCGACGCCGGAGTCGCAGCAGACGACGGGATATCCACTGCGCTCGAGCGCAGCTTGCACGTAGGCCATCACAGCGGGTTCATCTTCGATCAAAAGAACCGGCAAAGGGTTCGGATTGGATGCTGGCAGGCTCATTTCGAAGTACCTCCTGCGGCCACACCAAGCGAGATGGTGCGGTTGTTTCCGGGCAGGCGCACGATGAACGTGGCACCCTGGCCGCCGTGATTGTTGTGGCAGAGAATTTCGCCACCGTGCTCTTTCACAATGCCGTAGCAGATGCTGAGGCCGAGGCCGGTTCCCTTCCCGATTTCTTTGGTGGTGAAAAATGGATCGAAGATTTTGTCGGGATGGGAGATGCCGTTGCCATTGTCGCGGAAGGAAACTTCGACCGCGTCCCCGGACTTGGTCGACATGATTTCGATGCGCGCCGGGCGGCCAACTTCGTGAACGGCGTCGTAGGCGTTGTTGAGAATGTTAAGAAAAACCTGCTGCAACTGGTGCGCGTCGCCGAGAACTTCGGGAAGCTCGGAATCGAGATGCTCGACGATTTCGATGCCATGGCTATTGAAGTCGTAGGAGCGAAGCTGCACGGTGCGCCGCAAAATCTGGTTGAGCTGCACGGCGATGCGCTGCGGCGGCATCTGGCGAGCGAAGCTGAGCAGGTTCTGCACGATCTGCTTGGTGCGCTGCGCTTCCTGAAGAATCACGCGAACATCTTTTCGGGCGCTCTCGGGAAGATCGGGATTTTCCATCACAAGATCAGCGAATCCGAGAATGGCGGTCAGCGGATTGTTGACTTCGTGGGCGACGCCGGAGACGAGCTGCCCGACGGCAGCCATCTTTTCGGTGTGAACGAGCTTGTCGCGCAGAACGGCGGAGTCGGTGATGTCGGTTAAGACGGCGACGATGGAAGTGATGGTTTCCTGCTCGTCGCGCATGGGGCTGAGGTTGGCGGAAAACTGCCCAACCGAGCCGGAGGTGCGCAGGATTTGCAGTTCGAGGTTGTCGACCTGCTGGCCATTGATCGTACTCTGCAGAGCGTCGGCCAAAGGACGGACGAAACCGGGCGCTGCCAGCTCGAGCAAGGGGCGGCCCAGCAGTTCGCGCTGTTCAAATCCGGCGTCGTACCAGCGGCGGTTGGCATAACTGATGAGTCCGGCGGTATCGGCGACGAGAACCAGGCTTTGCGTGTTGCCGAGAATCTTGGCCGAGAAGTCGCGCTCGCGATGCAGCTCCGACTGATAGGTGCGGATGCCGGTAACGTCGAGCATGAGGCCGCGAATCTGGGTCAGCTGTCCGGTGTGATCGTAGAGGCCGAAGGCGTTGATGAGCACATGAATCGGCGAGCCGTTCTTGCGCTGCAAGGTCGCTTCAAAGTTGCGCAGGGCGCCATGCTCCTGCATGAGTTCGCTGTGGCGTTCGCGCTGATCGGGCGAGAAATAAAGCTGCGTGGGTATGTCGATATGCAGCAGCTCTTCGCGGCTCGAATAGCCGAGCATGCGCACCATGGCGTCGTTGACTTCCACGAAGCGTCCGTCGGGCGTACTGAAGAACAAGCCTTCCTGAATGTTGTCGAATAATTCGCGATACCGGCGTTCCGCTTCGCGGCGGTCGGTGATGTCTTTCAAAACATGGATGGTCTGCGTGCCTTCCCCGGCGCCATCGTGAATGCGCGAGGTCGAAACCAGATAGGTGCGGTCGAAGACCGGATGCACGAACTCGTCCGCGTCGTCGTTCGCCATGGAGCGGCAGAAAGGGCACGAATACGATTTGGTGTCGCTGGTCAGCGCCATGAGCGCCCGCATATCGATGCCGATCAATTCGGCGGGGGGGACGCCGATCATGGACGCGAGCGAGCGGTTGATGCGCAGAACTTTGTCGCTCTGGTCGTGCACGACGATGAAGTCGGTGATGGCGTCAAAGATCGTTATCCAATGGCGGTTCGCCTGCTCGACCCGGGTAAAGAGGCGGGCATTTTCCAGCGCCATCGCGGCGTGCCGGGACATGGTTTCAAGGAAGATGCGATCTTCCTGCGCGCTGTTATTAGTGAAGCATTGCGGACGCCCCGACAGAGCGAGAATTCCGGCAAGCGTTCCGTTGGCCGTGGCCAGGCGAATTAACGTGCAATCGGTCCAGTTCAGCGCGGCTGCCGCTTCTGCGCCGATGAGATCGGCGGCAGCGCCGGAGATGACAATCGGTTCCTGATGCTGGATAGAGTCCGCGATGGAGATGGTGAAATGGCGGTCCGCATTCGTTGGCTGTTCGGAAGGCGCAGGCGCATCACCAGCTTCGGATGGGGCCGATTCCTTCGGCGGATATACAGCGCTGGGCTGCCAGCGTCCTTCGTGCAAAACCGCGAGCAGGGCGGAAGTGGAGCCGGTGAGTTCCGCGGCGCGGCGCACGAAGCGGCGGGAAAATTCCGGAAGCAGCAAGGCTCCATCAATCTCACGCGCCAGATCGATCAGAGCTTCGGCACGGCGGCGGTGCTGCTCGGAGAGATGGAGATTGTGAGCGACTTCGAGTACGACCGCGACCTGATTCGATAGGGCGCGAGCCCGGCGGGTATCCTCGCGCGAGATGCTGGCGGTGTCGACGCGATCCATCACGCCGAACATGCCCAGCAGTTCCCCGCTCGTCCCTAACAGCGGCACGGCCAGAACCTGTTTGGCCTTGAAGCGCATCACGACTTCGAGATTCACGCCGGGAAGGCTGCCGATGTCATCGGTGGAGAAGACTTCTTTATTGCGCAGCGCCCTGGTGGCGACTCCCTCGGGAAAAATCGTCTCCACGGGGCGAGCTTCGCCTTTTTCGACGGCATACTGCACCTTGAACTGATCATCTTTTAGCAGCGCGATAAAGCAGCGGCCGTAACCGAGAAAATCGGCGGCGTGGACTACGAACGACTGCAGAAAGTGATCGAGATCGCGGCTGGAACTTAATGAGGAAGAAATCTCGAGAAGCTGGTGGAGTTCGTGGGCTTGCGCGTGGGCCGTGGAATAAAGTTCGGCGTGGGCGACGGCGACAGCTCCGAATCCGGTAATCGCTGAAACCAGCGCGCGCTCTTCGGCGGTGTACACGCCGTCCTGCCGGGGATACACCAGAATCGCGCCTTGCGTCCTCGACGTGCGGAGCGGCGCGGCGATGAGCATTCCGGAGCCGGCCAGGTTTCCCAGCGAGTGAACCTCGGCGCCAATCGAGAGCGTAATCGGCTCGCCTGCGGATACGGCGCGCTGGGCGAGATTCGCGGCGAAGCGAAGCGTCTGGCGATCATGCCGAGCCCGCGCCAGATTGGCCAGCTGCGGTGTTTCGGCGGAGACGGCACGCAGTTCAAAAGGTCCATCGCGCTTGAGCAGGACGCAGACCAGTTGCGTGCGCAGCAAAAGGCGCAAGCGGTCGGCGACGGCTTCAATGACGGCGGAAACATCGGGAGTTCCGTGCAGCGCATGGGCTACATCGGCCAGGATTTCGGCGCGCCGGTGCTCCTCCCGCGAAGCCTCGTTCAGGCGTATGGCTTCGAGCAGGCTGCCGAGCTGTCCGGCGAGAATGGTCGCCTTGGAAGAAATATCCTGATTGAAGAAATTGTCGTCGGAATTGTGCAGGAAGGTGATGGCGCCGATGGCTTCCGTTCCCACGATGACGGGAGTGGCCAGCAGAGCGCGGACTCCCAGGTCGGCGGCGAACGGCTCCGACATGCTGTCGAGTTGATTGGTGAATATGGTGCGCCGCTGGCGGACGGCTTCGTTTATGACCGGACTCTGCTCTTTTCGCAAACGCCTCTGAAGGATATGGTCGGCGGAACTGCCGACGGCGTGCTCCCCGGTCATTGGAACTGCATTCTCGCCGTCTTCGGGAAGGCAGCGCCAAAAGCCGACGGAGGAGAGCTGAAAGAAATCGTAGGTCGCCTGACAAAAGAACTGGATCAGCGCAGAGGCATCGGTCGAGCCGCCGCCGACTTGAGCAGCGACGCGCTGCAGAAGTCGTTGAAAAGACTCGTCCGACGCCGGGGCCAGACTGCGTCCCGACGAAAGCATCGAGATGGGGCCAGAGGCGCTCAGAATTTCGCCGAAGCTTGCGGCAAAGTGTTCGCGATTCACAAGTGCTTGAATCTAATGGGAAATTACCTTTCATCTCAATTTGAGTCAAGGGAAATGGGCTGGCAGGTGCCTTCCTATGAAATCCCATGACCACAAATGAGACTGGGGTCTCAGACTGAGAAGAGGATACCGCCAGAACAGAAATGAGACAGCTCTAATTTTCTCAGGGTACCGAAAAACCAACTGCCTACGAAATCAAACCCTTATTTAGCTGATACATACAGCTCATTACTTCGGTTTTAGGTCCACGTCTCAGGTGGCCACCTCGTTGCACGGTTCCGCTCACCAGCTTCATCGATTTCAAGGAGGAACTGTGTCCCGAAGAATCGCGGCCGTTGTGGTGGCTGCTGTGGTTCTGCTCGTTGTGGTGAGACCAATTTTCGTAAAGGCCCAGGCGCAGAGCGAAGAGATTGTGCGACGCGCCAAGAGTAAGGTTCAACCGGCTTATCCCGATTTAGCTAAGAAGATGAGCATTTCAGGCGTGGCCAAGATCGAGGTGGTGGTGGCGCCGAACGGCTCGGTCAAAGAGGCGCGGATCGTAGGCGGGCACCCGGTGCTGGCCAGCGCGGCACTGGACGCCGCCAAAAAATGGCGGTTCGAGCCGGCTCCGACGGAGAGCATGGGAGTGATCGATTTCAAGTTCGAGGCGCCCAAGTAGCGCGCACAGGCGGCTGAGGAGAAAGCATGACGATCGGCAAAAAATTATACGGGAGTTTTGGAATCATTCTGGCCCTGGTCGTGGGCCTGTTCCTGCTGAACTGGGCAGCGGTGCGGCGCGAGCATGAGGCCAAAGCGGCCGCTTCGGCGTCCCTTGAACTGGCGGAAGCCACGAATGCGGTGCGTTTCCAGATGATGCAGAACCGCCTCTACCTGAGCAACTATCTGCTGAGCGGCGACACGCGCGAAGTGGACCGCATGAACGAGGGACTGCGCACGCTGACCGAGAAAGTGGAAGAGGGCCGCACCAAGGCGAACTCCGATCAGGTGAAGACCGCGCTCAGCAAAGTGGAGCAACTGGAGCAGTCGTGGGGCAAAGAGTTTGCGCAACCGCTGATCGAAAAGCGGAAAGACGTGGATTCGGGCAATGCGACGGTCGCCGAGCTGCAGATTTATTATCTGCAAAAAGACGCCTCTTCGTGGGTGAAGAATTCGACCGATGCGCTGGATGTCGCGGAAGTGGAAAACCGCAAGCTGGTCGATGAGCGCCGCAATTCCGACGAGAGCGCCGCGACCTGGACGATCATCGTTTCGCTGATCGGAACCATGGCCGCGCTAATTGCGGGCGGAGTCATTGCCTTCCGGACTGCCAAATCGATTACCGATCCGCTGAACAATTTGATGGGAGTGGCGCGCGGGATCGGCAACACCGGCGATCTCGAACACAACATCGATCTCAGCCGCACCGATGAGATTGGCGAGTTGGCCAGAACGTTCCAGAAAATGGTCACGTACCTCAAGGAGATGGCCGGCGTTTCCGAGTCGATCGCCGGCGGCGACTTGCGCGTCGACGTCAAACCGCGTTCGTCGCACGACACTCTGGGCAACGGCTTTGCCCGCATGGTCGAGGGCCTGGCGGGACTGGTGCGTAGCGTGCGCGATGCTTCTTCTCAAGTGGCCAGCGCTTCCAGCCAGGTAGCCGGAGCTTCGGAAGATTCGGCGAAGATCGGGCTGCAGGCTTCTTCCGCCATCGATGAAGTCACCAGCACCATGCACGAGATGAGTGTGAACGTGCAGAACATGGTGAAGAGCACGCAGGTGCAGGCCTCGAGCGTAAGCGAGACTTCGGCGTCGATCGATCAGATGGTGGCGTCGATTCAGCGCGTGGCCGACACGGCCAAAGTGCTGCTCGATATTTCCAACCGCTCGCGCGAGGAAGTGCACTCGGGCATCGCGACCATGGAAAAAGCAACCGATGGCTTGACCCGCATCAACACGACGATCACTTCTTCCGGCGAAATTATCGGAGCGCTGGGAGCGCGCGCCGACGACATTGGAAAGATCATCGAGGTTATCGACGATCTGGCCGAACAGACTAACCTGCTGGCGTTGAACGCGGCCATCGAAGCGGCTCGGGCCGGCGAACATGGCCTGGGATTTGCCGTAGTCGCCGACGAAGTCCGCAAGCTGGCGGAGAAATCGGCGCAGTCGACCAAAGAAATTTCCGAACTGATCCAAAGCATTCAGAAGGAAGCGCGGAAGGCGGTCGAAAACATGGACCGCTCGACGGGCATCGTGAACGAAGGCCTGGAGCTGGGTGGAGAGCTGAACGCGGCGCTGCGCAAGATTTCGAACGTGGTCACCGAAGTCTACAAGTTCGCGCAGGAAATCGGCGCGGCCACCAACGAGCAGTCGCATGGCTCGTCCCAGATTGCCCGGGCCACCACGCGGCTGAACGAGATCACCCACGAAATCAATTCAGCGGTCGAAGAGCAGGCCTCGGGAGCGCAGGCCGTGGTCAAAGCCATGGAGCGGATGCGCGAACTGGTACAGCAGTCGACCTCGGGATCAACGGAGCTGGCGGCATCGGCCGAGCAAATGTCCAAGATGTCGCGCGGCTTGCTGAACTCTCTGGACCGCTTCTCGCTGCAGGAAAATTCGCACTCCGCGGCGGGAGACCAGGAACGGAAGGCACGCCGCGCAGCCGCGGCGGCGCAGTACTAAGAACAAATGCATAGCGGTCTGGAAAAGAACGCAATGAGCCGAGAACTTCATATCGTGGGCTTTCAGGTGGGGCGCGAGACCTATGGCGTGCCCATCACTTCCCTGCACGAAATCGTGCGCGTGCCGGAGATCACGGCCGTGCCCGATGCTCCCGAGTATCTGGAGGGCGTGATCAACCTGCGGGGAAAAATCGTTTCCGTCATGGACCTGCGTAAGCGCTTCGGGATGAAGCAGGCCGCCATGAGAAAGCAGAATCGCATTCTGGTGGTCGAACATGCGGGACGGCTGGCCGGATTGATCGTCGATTCGGCTTCGGAAGTATTGAAGATCCCGGCCGAGTCGGTGGAAGCACCGCCGGCTGCGTTTCAGGAGGGCGGCTTGAATTGCGTCAGCGGCTTGGGAAAGATTTCCGGGCGGCTGATTGTGTTGCTGGAAATGAGTAAATTGCTGGCGCCGGGCAGTCTGCAGGTCACCACGACGAATGGCGAGAAGAAAGCTGCGGCCAAGGGCGAGGGTAAAGCGGCGGCTGCGGCGAAGTAGAAAAGTTTCTAGTTTCTAGATTCAAGGTTTCACTGTTTTTCGGGGATCGAGAGATTTCGTCTTTGAAACTCTGCAACCTTGAAACTTTGAAGCCTACGATTCGAACGAGAACATACATGAGCGCATCCGGAGCGGCACCTGCTCCTCTATTGACGGAAGCGGAATTGAAGCTGTTGCAGGCGCTGGTCTATCAGGAGTGCGGCATGCACTTCGACGAGCGGCGCACACACTTTCTGCAGGACCGGCTGCTGCGCCGCCTGCGGGAGTGCAAAGTCGACTCGTTTTATTCCTACTACCGGCTGCTGATCAGCCAGCGCGGCAAGGAAGAATTAGCCAAGCTGGTGGAGAATCTGACGGTCAATGAAACCAGTTTCTTCCGCCATAAGGCACAGCTCGATCTTTTTCAGAAAACCGTGCTCGAAGAGTTGTTCAAACAGAAAGCTTCGCGGCGGGAATATTCGATCCGCATCTGGAGCGCGGGCTGCTCGACCGGGCAGGAGGCGTACACGCTGGGCATGCTGGTGACCGACGCGCTGGCTTATTACTACCTGCGCAATCCCTTGCCCATGGATAATCCGCTGCCTAAGCCGCTGATTCCGCCGCCGTGGCGAGTTGAGATTCTGGCCTCGGACATCAGCTACTCCGTTCTGCGCACCGGCCAGGAAGCCACCTACAGCGAGCACCAGATGTCGATGGTCGACTACAGCTACCGCCTACGCTACTTCGACAAAGTGGGCGAGCGGTATGCGATCAAGAAGTCGCTGAAGGAGATGGTGCACTTCGACTTTCACAATCTGAAGACGGAATATCTGCCGCAGCGCAACGATGTGATCTTCTGCCGCAACGTGATGATGTATTTCGACGAAGCGGAGCAGAAGCGGCTGATCGAAAAGTTTTACCGCTGCCTGAATCCCAACGGATATCTGTTCGTAGGCCACGCGGAAAGCCTGCTGGGCCTCACCAAGAAGTTTCATATGGTTCACAAAGACAGCGGCACAGCTTACCAGCGGCTTGAGGTGAGGGAGTAATGACGAATTCCCCCGATGAGCGCGGCGCGGAGTTGCGAGAGCTCTTCTTTGAGACCTCGCAGGAGCTGCTGCAAGCGCTGAACGACGAAGCCCTCAAGCTGGAAAAGCAGCCGGGCGACGAGGAGATCGTGCGCTCGATCCGGCGCACGGTTCACACGTTGAAGGGCGATTCGGCGGCTTGTGGGCTGCGTGAGTTGAGCGAACTGTCGCATCAATTTGAAGACGCGCTGTCGCTGGAGGCCGCGTCATCGAACGCAGCCGTGGCCGAGATTGCTTTTGCCTCGGCCGACGTATTCGCCGAGATGATTTCGGCGTACCGCTCGGGCGGAAAGCTGCCTTCGACCAAGAGCCTGAGCAAGAAGATTCAGGACTTGATGGCGGTCCCGGTGACCGGGAAAAAGCGCGGCAGAAAAGCGGGGAGCAACAAAGCTGCGGCCAAGGGCGCAACCAGTTCCGTTGCGGACTGGACGGAATACGAGAAGCTGGCCATGATCAAGGCGCAAGCGGGCGGCCAGGACGTGGTTCATGTGCTGGTGAAGATTGATCCGCATTGCGCCATGCCGATTGCCGGACGGCAACTGATACACAACGCCGTGAGCACGATGGGGCCGGTCGTCGCGGTGCGGCCCGATCCGAAGGCTCCGGCGGCAACGAAGCAAGTCGAATTCGTTTTGGCCACAGTGCAAAGCGCGGAGCAGATTGCGGCCAAGTGCAAGATTCCTACGATCGTGGAAGAAGTTACGGTCGAGATGATGATGGTCGCAAGCCAGGCAGCGGTGCCCACGGTTGCACCTGCCGCGTCTCCTGTCGCGTCTCCAGGGCCGGCGGCGGCGATTGAACCAGCGGCAGCCGAGCTTACGCCAGAGTCTGAAGCGCAAGAGGGTGAATTCGCAGACGCTGCGACGCCGCATCCGGAGCTGGCCGCGCCCGTGATGATGGAAAATATTTTGCGGGTGGAAGCCGGGCGCATCGATACCGTCCTCAACCTGATGGGCGAATTGATTATCGGCAAGTCGATGCTGCAGCAGACGCTGAATGAATTCGGCAAGCGCTTTCCCAAGGATATTTTGCGCGGCAAGTTCGCCGATGCGATGGCGTTTCAGGCGCGGGTGTTGAACGACCTGCAGCGCTCGGTCATGAAGATTCGCATGGTGCCGGTCGATCAGCTGTTCCGGCGCTTTCCGCGCATGGTGCGCGACGTGGCGCGGCAGGTGGGGCGCGATGTGGAACTTGTGGTCAGCGGGCACGACACCGATCTCGACAAAGGCATTCTCGACGCCATCGCCGAGCCACTGACGCATCTGGTTCGTAACGCCATCGGACACGGGATTGAATCGGCGGAAGAACGCAAGAAGCTGGGTAAGTCACCGACCGGCATGGTGCGTTTGAACGCCTACCACCAGGGCAATCAGGTGATCGTCGAAATCACCGACGACGGACGCGGTATCGATGTACAGAAGATTCGTTCCAAGGCGATTGAGCTGGGATTCACCACTGCGGACGAAGCGGCCCGGCTGAACGAAGCGGAGACGCTCGATTTCATCTTCCGTCCCGGATTCAGTACGGCGGAGCAGGTCACCGAAGTTTCCGGACGCGGCGTGGGAATGGATGTGGTGCAGAGCGTGTTGCATCGTCTGAAGGCCACGATTCATGTGGAGACGAAGCAAGGAAAAGGAACGACCTTCCGGCTCAAGCTGCCGCTGACGCTGGCGATTATCAAAGCCCTGTTGTTCTGGGTGGAGCAGCGGCTGTATGCGATTCCGTTGAATGCGGTGGTTGAAATTGCGCGCACCTCCGAGTCGGAAGTGCATCAGGTCGACAACTACGAGGTGCTGCAATTGCGCAATCAGGTGCTGCCCGTGCTGCGGCTGGGGCGTCCCGTGGCGGAAGGCGAGCGGAAGGCAAAACTTTTTGTGCTGGTGATTCTTGTCGGCGAGCGGAAGTACGGGCTGATCGTCGATCAACTCGAGGGCGAAGAAGAGCTCGTCATCAAGGCGCTGGACGATCAGACCTTCTCGACCGATCTGGTTTCGGGCGCATCGATTCTGGGCGATGGGCGCGTGGTGCTGATTCTCAATCTGCCGGCTGTGGTCGAGCATGCGGCCAAGGCGAAGCCGGACGACACGGGCCGGGTGAACTCCGGACTGCTGCTGACCCATACGGATCGAATGCGGATGGCGATGACGGCGATGGCTTCGGGTACGGGAGGACAAGCGTGAAGAAAAACTTCGTGCGCGTGCTCGTGGTCGACGATTCGGCGCTGATGCGGAAGTTGATCCCGCAGATGCTGGCTACCGACGAATCGATTGAAGTGGTGGGCACGGCGATGGACGGAAATTTCGCCCTGAAAAAAATTGAAGAGCTGAAGCCGAACGTGGTCACGCTTGATTTGGAAATGCCGGGCATGAACGGGATCGACACGCTGAAAGAAATCATGCGGCGGCAGCCGGTGCCGGTGATCGTTTTCAGTTCGCACAGCACGGAAGGCGCTTCGGTGACGATGAAGGCGCTTGGGCTCGGGGCCTTCGACTTCGTCACCAAACCGAAAGACGCTTCCGCCCACTTACGGGAAACGGCGAAGGAGTTGATTGCCAAGGTAAAAGCCGCGTCCGAGTGCAAGCTGAAGCCGCGCCTGCTGCCGGGAGTTCCGCCGCGTCCGGAAAAGGTTTCGGTTCCTGCGGTTTCGCCAACCAAAGTTGTGGCGATTGGGGTTTCGACGGGCGGGCCGCAGGCGATGGAATATCTGCTGTCGCAGTTGCCGGGAGATTTTCCGGGATCGATTGTCGTGGTGCAGCACATGCCGGATGGGTTCACCGACATGTTTGCGCGGCGGCTGGATGAATTATGCGCGTTACGCGTGAAAGAGGCGCAATCGGGCGATGTGTTGCAACCGGGCCGGGTTTTGATCTGCCCGGGCAACCGGCACATCAAGGTGAAGCGGCTACCGCTGGGCGACGTGGTCATCCTGAGTGAGGAGCCGCGAGTCAATGGACATCGTCCGAGTGCGGATGTGTTATTTCGCAGCGCAGCCGAAGAGTTCCGGAATCAGGCGGTCGGCGTGATCATGACCGGCATGGGCGATGACGGAGCGGAAGGTTTGGGAGCGATCAAGAAAGAAGGCGGCGTCACCATCGCGCAAAGCGAAGAGTCCTGCGTGGTCTATGGCATGCCGAAGGCCGCCATTGAACGCGGATACGCCTTGCGCGTGGTCGGCCTGGATGTGCTGGCGACGACGCTACAAGGTATTTGTGGACGAGGAGCGGATTCAGGGCGCGCGGTACGCGCCGGAAACTAGGATTTGGGCCCATGAAATCCGGTGACCGGAGTCATCTGGTTCGAGGTTGCCGGGCGTGATATTCGAGTAAAAGGGGAGGTCTGTATGGAGCAGTTCGCACCGGTAAAACGCAGCAAGGACGGGCAGGCGGTCCGCTATTTGATCGTCGACGATTCCGTATTTGCCCGCAAGAATCTGGCCCGCATGATCGAAACGTTCGGCGGGCAGGTGGCGGCTGAGGCCGGCGACGGCTTGACCGCCATCAGCGAGTTCGACCGCACGCATCCTGACATCGTGCTCATGGATATCACCATGCCGCAGATGGAAGGAATTGAAGCGGCTGAACGGATCGTTCAACAGCATCCGGAGGCGCGCATCGTGATGGTTTCCTCAGTTGGCTATCAGGAAAACATCGTGGCGGCGCTGCAACGGGGAGCGCGGCACTTCGTGCAGAAGCCGGTAAAGCCGGAAGTTCTGTATGAAGTCATCAAGTACGTGCTGGGCGAAGACGGAGCCGTGGCCACTGCAGCGGGAGCGGGAGTCTAATTCCAATGAAGATGGAACTGATCCAGCCTTTCATCAATGCGGCGGACGCCGTGTTGTCGCAAGGACTGCAAACCTCGACCAAGGTGGGCTATCTCACCATGGAAGAAGGCGCGTATTGCCGCAAGGGCGTGGCGGGCATGATTGCGCTGACGGGCGACATTGAGGGCCGGATCGTGCTCGATCTTGAACCGCAGACCGCGGTGAAAGTAGCGAGCCATTATGCCGGCGCGGAATTGCCGGAGTCGGACGCGCTGATCAAAGAGACGATCTTCGAACTTGCGAACCAGGTCGTTGGCAACGCCATTTCAGCGCTCAACGATCAGGGCTTTCACTTCCGCGTGCACCCTCCGCTGCTGCTCACCGCGCATGAGGGCGATAAGACCAGCGAAGACACGGAAGCGTTGATGATGTGCTTTGAAACCTCCATGGGCAGCGTTTATATGAACGTTGCGCTACGCTACAACAAGCGCAGGATGTCGGATCACGCTGCGGTGGGGGCGTAGAGTCTAAGTCGCTCTTCGGCGGACTGCTGCACGATTTTTCTGCTCACCTTAAGTTTTTATGGCCGAGCCCTTCCGTTGGCTAGGGCTATCTCGCCATGAACTCCAATTCGAAAACGAACTTTTAGACAAGGCTCTCCGTGTTATGCTGTACGTAACGCATAACTCGTTAGGGGTATTTGCCTTGATCGTTAGCTATAAGGACAAGCGAACCCGAAATTTCGCTTCCGGCAACCGAGTCAAGGCATTTTCGGCTGTTGAGCACGCCGCGAGGATGAAGCTGGACCGCCTTGAAGCAGCGGCCGATCTGCGAGATTTAGCTGCGCTGCCGGGCAATCGCTTCGAAGCGTTGAAGGGAGACCGGAAAGGACAGTACAGCATTCGTATCAACGACCAATGGAGAATCTGTTTCGAATGGGAGGCCGGAGCGTCCGGGCCTTCCAAGGTAGAAATTGTCGATTATCACTAGGAGCGTATATGGGAATTCCAGCGATTCATCCCGGCGAACATTTGAAAGACGAATTGCGCGCGATGGAAATGAGCGCCGCTGAACTGGCACGGCAATTGAATGTCCCCACCAACCGCATTACCGAAATTCTGAAGGGACAGCGAAGCATCACCGGCGATACCGCATTGCGGCTGGCCCACTTTTTTGGAACCACAGCGGAGTTCTGGCTGAATCTTCAGAGCCTCTACGAGCTTCGCCTGGCTGCACGGAGATCAGGAAAGTCGATCGCGGCCCTGCCGACGCTAAAGAACGCCCAACGTGCCTCGGCATAAGCGGCGATCCGAAAGAATTACTGCGGCGTAGCGGCTTTGTCGGCCAGCGCCTGATTCAACTGGCTGGCCAGGATGTTGGCCTGCTCGTTGGAGATTTGCGTCTTCCCTTCCAGCGTCACATCCAGAATACCGGCGCCGCCGTCGCGGAAGCTTGCACTTTGAATCGTGGCGGCATTTTGCAGGGCGGCGGGAAGCGTCTTGCTGAAGTTCATTCCGGCGTCGAGCGCGGCGAGCACGGAATGCGAGACTTTCTCGCGCAGATCGTCACCCAGGTCGCCGGAGCGCAGGGATTCGGCGAACATGCCGCTGGCATCGATGTGGCCGAATTCCGCGGTCAGTTTGAGCTTGTTGGATTGTTCCACGGCGGGCGTCAGCTTCACCTCAATCGTGCCGTCGCCTTCGGCGATCTCACTGGCACTGGTTTGTCCCGACATGCGCGAACACGACCAGCGTTCGTAGTGCAGATGCAGAACCAGCATGCTCTGCGGAGATGCCGGCATCAGAGCGGCCTGACGGATAAAAAGCTTCTCGCCGCAGGGATTCGGCGATTCGATCTGGGCACGCAAAAGCGGGCCGATATTTTGCTGCAAATCGGAAAGATCTTCGTTGAGTTGGAGGCGGAAGATGCGCTGGCCATTTTGCTCTTCGGTCTGGGCGAGCGCGCCGGAAACCGTGACGCCCACCGTGCGATTCTGAATGCGCACCGGGCTCTTCACCACCGGAAGAATGAACGTCATGTCACTAGGACTGGCGATGACAATGCTCATTTCCCGACCGAGAGCGAACTGCTGAGTCGAGAATTCGCTGAGCGCCTTGTTCACGCTTTCGCCGCGAGCGGCGACCTCCGCGCTGGGTGCGGTCGCTTTGATGATCTGCATCAGCTTCGATTCTTCCTGCTCGAGGTCGGAGTCGGCTTTGTCGATGCGCTTGGTAAAATCTCGCAGTCCTGATTTTTGTGGGTCTGAGAGTCCGCTCTGAAACTTCCTGCTTGCGGCCAGGACAGATTCCACCGTTGGATGAAACGCAGGATCGCCTGCCGCAGAGATCGGTTGCGCGGCGTTTTGTAGAAAGGTTTGCAGCTGAGTCTTCGCGCTTTCCGTGTGCTTCACGAGTTCCTGAAACTCTGCGATCTGCTGGCTGGTCGCTTGCACGGCCAGAATGTGGTGGAAATCCTTCAAACTATCTTTTTCGTCGACGCCATCGGGGCGACCATAGGTCGAGAGGCCTGCGCCGCCCGAAGACGAGCCACGGCGCTGGGCGGCTAACGTTCCGGAATACGCCAACAGAATTACGACCAGAATCAGCCGATTCGCAAGAGAGAAAGAAACAGCTTTGACCATGACACCCCAGCTCACGAGAAAAACTTATCAAGCACTTACTTAGACCATGCTTACAAGAACTATAGATCACGAAAGAAAGCTAGTATGGCAGGAACTCCAGGAGCCGCGTCAAGAACAACACGAGCGGTCGACTTAGTTTTGCTGACTTCAGGTGAAAAAGCGAGAGAGTTTACAGTTTTTTGCAAAAAGGTGCGGCTTCGGCTCACGCGACGGGCCGGGGAAACAGGAGATCCTTCGCTACGCCTGAAAAACGGCTCCGCTCAGGATGACATAGTTTTCTCAGTCCAGGGCCAGGACGACCCAATAGACGCCGGTGGGATAGGTCTCCGTGCGGCTATAGCATGCGCCCACATAAAAGCTGCGCAGATTGTGGCTGGCGATGGCGTGGTTCGCTTCCGCGGGCAGCGTTTCGGGATGCAGGCTGGTGTATGTCAGCACGGTAAAACGATTGGCCAGAGCGTGCACCGGCGAGGTTCCGAGCTTGTCGGCCTGTGCCATGGAGCAGGCGGCATCATCGGCCGTGGTTAGATCCTGACGTGCCAAGTTCGACAAGCGTAACTGGTTGCGGATCAGGTTGACTGCAGATGCGACCTGCTCTTTCACTTCGGGCAAAGAATAGCTGGGGAGGGCGTGGCCGAAGTCCTGAACAATGTAAAGACGGTCGCCGCCGCGCACCACACCCAATCCGACAACGTTGTAGGCCGGGTTGAGCAGATTGGCGCGATGCGGCGGTGAATGCATCAGGTGGTTGTGGCCGTCGTCGGCGTTGTAATCGAGAGCGACATTTTCGCCTTCCTGATCGAGCTGCAAGCTGGTTCGATCGGCGAGGCGTTGGGGTAGGGAGGGCTCACCGGTAAATTGGTGGGAGAGCTGCCGGGCGTCGACCATAGCCTGCGCGTGAATCCGAGCTGCCCGCGAAAGGCCGGGATCGAGCGTTAAAGGTGGTGCGCCAGCCTGCCGGCGCGATTGATTCGCTAAGTCGAGAAGCCTCTCCTCGACCGTGGATTCGTGAAATGGGATGTCGGGAGCCGAGGTCGCTGAAACCGGCTTCAGCATCGCCTGTGTCGGCTTTTGGGGCGGCTGGGAGGCAATTCCCGGGTCTCCTGCGGCGGACGCCATAAGGCGGTTCGCGGGATGGACCGTGGCGACACCTGTTCCCAGCACGAAAGCCAGGACCAGCCTAAACCTCGATCGTTGGGCTCTACGCATTCCGTTTGATCTACCGTGCCCTGGGAGGCACTGACTTCCGCACAAACTGCCTATCGATCTGCCTAACGACTCAAAGTCGTTCAGGCTCAAAGTTCGTTGCTGGTGCTACGCTAGAGTCAGGGAGAAGGCAAAAGTAGTTACCTGCGTGTATGGAACTAGGGATCAGTGGGGGCATTGGCCTACTGTTTGGCGCATTAGTTGCATGGCTGGCGCTGCGCTCGCGCTCAGCCACGCTGCAGGCCCGCTTGTCGTTGACGGAAAAGGAATTATCCGGCGAGAAGGCAGAACTGGCGCGGCTTTTGGCCGATCAGAGGGAGCTGGTAGAGGCTCGCGCGAGGCTGGAATCGACCCTGGAATCGGAACGAAAGACCAGCACCGAAAAGGTCGAATTAATGACCAAGACCAGTGAGCGCGCCGCGGAAGATTTGCAAAATGCATTCAAGGCGCTGGCTGGCGAGGCACTACGAAGCAACAATCAGTCTTTCCTTCAGATCGCACAGGAGACGCTAAAGCGTTTCCAGAGCGAAGCCAAGGGCGATCTGGATGCGCGGCATAAGGCTGTCGCCGACCTCGTCGCGCCCGTACGCGAATCTCTGACCAAGGTCGATGCGCAGATCCAGCAGATGGAAAAAGAGCGCATGGATGCCTATGGAGGCTTGCGGCAGCAGGTGGAATCGCTGGTGACGACGCAGGAAAAGCTGCAATCCGAGACGGGAAACCTGGTCAAGGCGCTGCGCACGCCGAATGTACGCGGGCGTTGGGGAGAAATTCAGCTGCGGCGGGTGGTGGAGATTGCCGGCATGCTCTCGTATTGCGATTTCAGCGAGCAGGAAACTATCACGGGAGAGAGCGGACGCCTGCGGCCCGATCTGGTGGTAAAGCTACCCGGCGGTAAAAGCGTCGTGGTCGATGCCAAGACTCCGCTGCAGGCGTTTTTGGATTCTTTTGAAACCACCGACGAAGAGGCGCGCCGCACCTGCCTGGCGAACCATGCGCGGCAGGTGCGCGACCACATCAACACCCTGAGCGGGAAAAAATATTGGGAGCAGTTCGAGTCGACGCCGGAGTTCGTGGTGATGTTTTTGCCCGGTGAAACTTTCTTCAGCGCCGCGTTGGAACAAGATACCGGGCTCATCGAACACGGAGTTCTGAACCGGGTGATTCCCGCCTCGCCGACGACCTTGATTGCCTTGCTCAAGGCCATCAACTACGGGTGGAATCAGGAAAAGCTGGCGCGGAACGCGCAGCAGATCAGCGAGCTGGGCAAGGAGCTGCATGAGCGCTTGCGCCGGCTGGCCGGACACATTACCAGCGTCGGCACCAATCTCGATCGCGCGGTCGAAGCCTACAACCAGGCGGTGGGATCGCTGGAAAACCGGGTTCTGGTTTCAGCGCGAAAGTTTGCCGAACTGGGCGCGTCGGTGGCCGAAGACATTCCTGACCTCGAGCCGATTGAGACGACGGCGCGCGCTCTCTCGTTCGATTGGGACGAGGATGCAAGAGAGAATTCCAGCAACGAGCGCGTGAGTAGTTCTTCCAAAAACAACAGCCAAAAGAATGATCGGCGTACGAGTGACGGGCGCACGAATGATGATCAAGGCGAGGATTCCCTCTCCGAACAAGGTCGCCTCGATCTACCTGACCAGAATCAGCGAAAAGTATCCTAAAACCGGCTCGCCGGATTCACTCTGACCTTCCATTCATCCATCTCATGACCCCCATCTCATGTCGTCCATCTCATGACCCCGATCTCATGATCGCGCCGTAATCTTGCTCTCCCCGGTACCTCGAAGGCGCGTGACTCTTGCTGCGTCTCGCAGCTAAAGCCTCCCTTGGTTACGCCGATAACACCTTCACGCGGATGAACGCTCATTGGGATATCCGTGTCGACCGATAAACGAGACGCTTATTTCTCTCCCGAATCGATCGCGCACACGCTGGAACCGTATAGAACGCGAACATATATGCACCTCATCGAACACAATTCGCGAATACATGCAGCGGCAGCGAGCACGCCTGTTTCCCAGCAGCCTGTTCCCTACGCGGCGACGGGTTACTCCAGCAAGCCGGTAGAAGTAGCCGGCTTCTTCGAGATGGTGAACAACATTGTGGCGCTCTGGTATGGGCCTGTCCGCTGGGCGCTTAAAGATTCAGCCAAGGAGAACGATGAACGAACAAGGCACGCGCGTACTGCTGATTGAAGACAATCCCGGAGACGCAGATCTAGTCCGGTTGCGCCTGGTGGAAAGCCAGCCGGACGTGAAGGTGGATTGTGTTGCCCGCCTCGCCGATGCGCTGGTTTCGCTGGACCGGGAAGCGCCGACGCTGGTCCTGCTCGATCTGAATCTTCCGGACAGCCGCGGCTCCGAGACGGTTCGCCGGGTGCGGGAGAAAGTTCCGAATGTTCCGGTCGTGGTTTTATCGGGCCAGGATGATGAATCGCTGGCGCTGAAGGCCGTGCATCAGGGCGTGCAGGATTACCTGCTGAAAGGCGATCTCTCCAGCAAGCGGCTGGAGCACGCGATGCGCTATGCGGTAGAGCGGCAGTCGCTGTTGCGCTCGATCGAAATGGCGCGCAAGCAGCAACTGGAGTTCAAGAATCAATTCTTGTCGCATGTTTCGCATGAGCTGCGTACACCGCTCACCTGCATTCACCAGTACGTTACGTTGCTGCTCGACGGGCTGGCGGGCCCGATCGCACCCGAGCAAGCCGATCATCTTAAAACCGTGCTCAAGAGCGTGAACCAGTTGCACGCGATGATCCGCGACCTGCTGGAAGCAACTCGCGCGGAAGCCGGCAAGTTGCGGGTCGAGCCACGCTGCATCGCCATCGGCAAACTGATCGAGCAGGCCGTGACCATGATGCGGCCCACGGCGCAAGGCAAGCAGATCGGCATTGAGATGGCGATCGATCAACGGGTGCCGTTGGTCTACGCCGATCCGGACCGCATTCTCGAAGTGCTCATCAATCTCATCGACAACGCTATCAAGTTCACGCCGCTCGAAGGCTCGGTGACGGTGAAAGCGACTCTGCACGAAACC
>Ga0209006_10000884_pt1 | contig 27809 bp, 20 predicted proteins | sample JacPin_JW_Ref_O2_FD_188567 | JGI IMG/M metagenome (GOLD analysis project Ga0209006, IMG submission 188567) | Forest soil microbial communities from Algoma, Ontario, Canada - Jack Pine, Ontario site 1_JW_Ref_O2 (SPAdes) (version 2) | ecosystem: Environmental > Terrestrial > Soil > Boreal...
TAATCGATGGCATGGCCATCGTTTCGCAATTCGCGAACCAGTTCTGCAACCCGTGTCATGGTCTCGGCAAACGGGGCGACGTCGGTGATCTGCGAGCCGATGTGAACACTGACTCCGGCGGCTTTGAGGTGCGCCGCTTCGGCAACTTTGGCGTAGAGTCGACGGGCCTCGACGATGGGTACGCCGAACTTGTGAGCATGAAGGCCGGTTGAGATATAAGGATGCGTATCGGCGGCCACGTCCGGGTTCACGCGCAGGGCGACGCGAGCTACGCTGCGCAAACGCGCTGCGCATTCTGCAAGAACGCTGAGTTCAGATTCGCTCTCGACGTTGAATAAAAGAATTTTGGCCTTGAGGGCAGCGCTAATTTCGTCTCGGGTTTTGCCCACGCCCGAAAAGACGACTCGCGCGGCTGATCGGTGGTTCGCCGCCAGGACGCGATCCAGCTCTCCTCCGGAAACCACATCGAAGCCGCAACCGCTTTTGGCGAGCAGGCGCAGGATGTTGAGGTTGGAGTTAGCTTTGACGGAATAACAGATGGTGTGGGGCACGCCGCGGAACGCCGCCTGAAAACTCGCCAGCCGCTCGCGAATCATTGCTGCGGAGTAAACGTAGAGAGGAGTGCCGTAGCGCTCGGCCAGTTGTGAAAGGTCGACTCCGTCGCAGCGTAGGGTCAGCTCGGGAGCTCCGCCCAAACGGCGTCCCGTTTTCTGTGCGTACGAAAAACCGATAGCAGCTGCGACCTTGGCCTTGCTGCGCGCGGTCATTTCTTCTTCGGCGCGGCCTGTCCGCCGTCACGTACCTTGATGGCAACCACGGTCTGATCGTCGAAGGTTTCCACGCCCGCGGAATGTTCGGCCACGGCGTTGAAGAGGGAATCGACGACGCAGTCCGCCGACTTGGTCGCGCAGCTGGCAACAATTTCCTCGACGCGGCGGCGTCCAAACATCTCGCCGGTCCGGCTGCGAGCATCCAGCATTCCGTCGCTGAAGAACACGAACATATCCCCCGGCTTCATGCGGAATTTGAATTCGTCGTAGTCGGCTTCGTCAAACAGTCCCAGCGGCAGGCCGGTCACCTCGATCACCTCATTCTTTCCGCCGTGAACGTAAATGGGGCGGGGCAAGCCGGAGTTGGCGACGGTGAGGGTGCGGCTCTCGTCATCCCAGACTGCATAGATGATCGAAACGAATTGGGCTTCGATGCGCCGTTCGGCCAGCGACAGGTTCACCGCAGAGAGCATCTCCGCCGGCATGGGTTCGATGGGCGCGTGCGAACGCAAGATACCGCTCACCAGCGCGGCGTAAATCGCGGCCGGAGCGCCTTTGCCGCTGACATCGCCGATTACAATTCCCAGCCGTGACATGGAATAGGGGATGAAGTCATACAAGTCGCCTCCGATTGCCCGCGCGGGAACGAACTTCGCGGCCACGTCGAGATTTCCGAGCTTGGGCCGGGCATGAGGCAGCAGCCGCATTTGCAATTCCCGCGCCAACGCCAGATCTCGCTCCAGGCGCCTCTCCTGCCGGGCCACTTGCTCGTAGAGCCGCGCGTTTTCGATGGCGATGGCAATTTGCGCGGCCAGCGTAGTCACCGTGCGCTTGTGATCCTCCGTGAAAAAACCACTCCGTGTATGTTCCAGATCGAGAACTCCGATCACTTTATCCTTATAGATCAAGGGAACTACCAGCTCTGATCGAGTCTCCGGATTAGCTTCAATGTAGCGGGGATCTTTTGTTACATCGGGAATCACTACTGCTTGTTTGGTCTCAGCCGCGTAGCCCACCAGGCCACGTCCCAGCGGAATCTCGTGCTTGAGTTGAATATTTTCATTGAAGCGCAGAGAGAAGCGATGCTGCAGTTTCTCGCCGGTGGCATCCAGCAGGAGAATGCTGAACATCTGGTAATCGATGAGCCGGCGCATCAGTTCTGCGATGCGGCCGAGCAGTTCGTCCAGATTCAGGATCGACGTGAGTTCGCGAGCAATCTCGTTGAGCAGCAGCAGAATGCGCGACTGTCGCATGGTGCGCGTGTAGAGCTGCGCATTTTCGATGCCGGCGGCCATGCGCGATGCCACCAGGGTGAGCAGGCGGCTGTGTTCCTCTGTAAAGTAGCCGGGCTCGCGCGCTTCCAGGTCAATCACCCCGATCACGCGGTTCTTCGTAAGCAGCGGCACTGCCAGCTCCGCCCGAACATTGGGCACTCCGGCAATGTATTTCGGATCCGCGGTGACATCGTCGACCAGAACTGCCTTGCGCTCCTGCGCGGCTCTTCCCGTGACGCCCTCGCCGACTTTCAACCCTGTCCGCTCGGCGATTTCTGGCGGATATCCCACCTGGAAACGGATTTTCAGTTCCTGAGTTTTTTCATTGAGCAACAGGATCGCAAAGATTTCGTAGTCGATGACCTTGCGCACGACTTCTGCAACGCGCCGCAAAGTCGTGTCCAGGTCAAGCGAGGTCGCGAGCACGTCCGCGACTTCGAGCAGCAGGGGCTCGATCTGCAAAGGCTGCGCCGGTTTGGAAAGAACAGATCCCATAGTTTCTATGATAGCAGCCGGATTTCCTGAGACAGAGAGCACGCCGGCGCGCGTGCTGGAGTTGCCCTCGTGGATGCGGCGGGAGCGCGGGCGCTGCGCGGATTCTGACGGCTCTGTTCTCGCGGCAACATTCCCGCGGCACTATTCCCGCGGCACTATTCCCGCGGCACCACGCAGATATCGGCCAGGTTGCGGTAGCGTTCCGCGTAGTCCAGCCCATAGCCGACCACAAATTCGTCGGGAATCTTGAAGCCAACGTAATCTCCCTGCAGCGGAAGCTTGCGCCGCGAAGGCTTATCGAGAAGCGCGGCGATCTTGAGTGTCCGCGGTTGTCGCGCCAGCAGCATCTTCTTCAAATAGGTGAGCGTGAGCCCCGTGTCGAGGATGTCCTCCACTACGATGATGTTTCTGTCTTTCAGCGTTTGATCAACATCTTTCGTCAGCTTCACTTCGCCGGTGGAGTCCCATCCACTCTTGAGTTCCTGCGTGGGGCTGGGACGATTTCCGTAGCTGGAGACGCCGATGAAATCGAACGTCGCATCGAGGTCCAGCTGGCGCGAAAGGTCGGCCAGAAAAATCGCGGCGCCTTTCAGCACACCCACCAGCATCACGGACTCGCCCTTGAAGTCGCGAGTGATGTCCGCGCCCAGTTCTGCGACTCGCTTCGTAATTTGGTCCCTCGTGATCAGCACCTTGAGGTCAGCCATAGGCGTTTCATATTAAACTAGGTAAGCAAATCTCGCGGCGCATTGCGAGCTTTTTTATGCTCTTCGATGGCTGCCCAAGTCGCGTCGTCTGATTTGTTCAGCTAAGAGCTTAGGAACGAAAAGCCAGGAGCTGGTTTCATGAACCTGAAAGGCCTCAAGCTGACGTGGCTGGGCCACGCCACTTTCCGCATTGAAACTCCCGCGGGCAAGATCGTCATTATTGATCCCTGGATCATGGGCAATCCCTCGTGTCCGGCGTCGGAGAGAAACGTCAAGAAAGTTGACGTCATGCTCGTCACGCATGGCCACGGCGATCACATTGGCGACGCGGTGGAGATCGCGAAGAAGCATGTCCCCAAAGTTGTTGGCATCCCTGAGTTGGTCGGCTGGCTGGAAAAAAAAGGCGTGAAGCAGACGGCGATGATGAACAAGGGTGGCACGCAGACTGTCGGCGATATTAAAGTCACGATGGTACACGCCGACCACTCCTGCGGCATTCAGGACGGCGACGAAATGGTTTACGGCGGCGAAGCCTGCGGCTATGTGGTGGAGTTTTCCAACGGCGTTAAGATTTACCACGCCGGCGATACCAATGTGTTCGGTGATATGGCGATCATTCGCGAACTCTACGCCCCCGATATTGCGATGCTGCCTATCGGCGACCATTTCACCATGGGGCCGCGCGAGGCGGCCTATGCCTGCAATTTGCTTAAAGCTAAGACAGTCATTCCCATGCACTTCGCAACTTTCCCGGTGCTCACGGGAACTCCGGGAGCACTGCACAAGCTGGTCTCCGACGTGGAAGTTTTGGAGATGAAGCCTGGAGTCACAATTTCATAGGGTCGAGGTCGAAATGCCAAAAAGTTCAAACAAGCCAAGCTGGCGGCACTACAACGGGTTCACCGCCGCACCGGTCGACGACTATCTCTACTCCATGTTGCCGAAGCGCGACGCGGTGCTGGCCGAGATGGAAGACTACGCCGCTGCGCATGATATTCCGATTGTCGGCCCCGCGGTTGGTCGGATACTGCAACAGCTCGCGCTGATGATTGGTGCTGAGACTGTTTTCGAGCTGGGATCGGCGATTGGCTATTCGACTATCTGGTGGGCGCAGGCAGTCGGCGAAAAGGGCCGCGTCACCTACACAGACGGCGATCCCAAAAATGCCGAGCGTGCTCACGGCTATTTCGATCGAGCGGGCATGGCTGGCCGCATCACGGTTCATACCGGCGACGCACTCGAATTCCTCTCGGAGCAGAAACAGGAATTCGACATCATCTTCAACGATGTGGACAAGACCGATTATCCGCGCGTGCTGCGGCTGGTTTCACCGCACCTGCGCAAAGGTGGGCTCTTCATTACCGACAACGTTCTGTGGAATGGCCGGGTCGCCGAGAAGAACCCGAAAGGTGCGGAGACCAAAGCGATTCTCGAATTCAACCGGGAGCTCGGTGCCTCACGGGAATTCATGACTACGATTTTGCCCATCCGCGATGGCGTGGCCGTGGCGTTGAAGAAATAGATAAGCAGATTTAATTCAGCAGCCCGTAGACGTCGATTTCGGTTCGGGTGCTGACGTAGACCTTTCCGTTAGCGATGGTGGGCGGAACAAACTTCACAGCATTGCCCGCCTGATCGCGGTTGTTGGCCGCCATCGTTGAATTCCACAGCTCACCGCCAAGGTTGGTCGCGTCGTAGGCATGCAGGATCGCGGGCCCTGTGCACGCCGATGGGACCGGCGTCTGAGAGCAATTTGTGGCATTCGGGCTGGCGTAGCCGTAAAGGCTGGCATCGATCGCCCAGGCAATGCCGTTGGAGGCGCCCTGCGAAGAAATCGAGGGCGAAGCATCCGGAAAGTTGAAAACCTCCGGCGACTGCGAAGACGCACTCGTCGTGAACTGTCCAGGCGAGCCGGCTGTGAAAGGGAATAGCTTCAGGTTATCCCCGGCGCCGGCAGTGTAGAGTCCTCCCTGCCAGAACGCGGGCGTTCCCCATAATCCGCTGGCGTTGAAAGATTGCACGATCTGGTGGTTGTTGGCCGCCTGGAATTGTCCCATGTTGTCGCGGTCGATCAAGTAGACGATACCCTCTTTGCCGATTTCTACCAGCAAATGAGTGGGCGCCGATGTTTGATCCGGCAACAGCACCACCCCCCCGGAACCCAGGTCGGTATCGTCGTTCGCAAGGTTCAGCTCATCGTACGGGGTGAACCATCCAGTCAGATTCAGGTTGAGGCCGTTCGGGGTCACTGTGTTTCCAATAACGGGAGCAAGCCGCAGAATGCTGTCACCGTAATCATTCTCCAGCGGCATGCCAGAGCCCTCGTCAAACACGCCGTTCCCGGTGGAGACATAAACATTGCCTCCGTTTGCCGCGCTGTCGATGGCGGGAGCGCCACCACCGGCCCAGATGCCGCCATCCGCGCCGCCCACTCCGTTCGGGGTGGTGTTGAAGACGCTCACCTTTTGCTGCACATTGGAAGCGTCGTAGCCGAGCAACCATCCGTGATACGGCGTGGCATCCTCGTGCGCGGCAAAGGCCACATAAACAATGCCGTTCGAGAGCGCCAGGCCCGATCGGTTATGCTCCAGTTGCGAAGCGAAGCTCACCATGCCGCCGGAAGATCCATCACCGGTACCCGGCACGGAAGCTGCAATCGTCACTGGCGAGTTGGCTTGCTCGTTCCCCGTCGTTATGTCCAAAGCGTGCAGGCGGTGGAAAAACGAGCCCGGCGGCAGACTGCAATTGCCCGACAGGGGCCCAGGGATCTCCGATGTGCTGACCAGGTAGATTGTGTTTGTCGTGGGATCGATCACCGGGGTTCCGGTGACGCCAACCTCAGGGTAAACGTCGCCAAAACAGAAACCCACGTCGTCCCAGACCACTGGAGCCTCCCCAGCTGTGCCGCCGTGAGGCGTATCCAGCAGGTTCTGCTGCCAATAGGTCACACAGGGATTGGCGTCGGCATCGAAGGCGAAAATTGTATCGTGCTGCGTGGCGACGAAAGTGACGTTATGCGTTCCACCTGCGATGCTGAGCCCCGGCACCCACAGCGGTTGGGTGTAGACCGCGCCATCCACTGGGCAGGAGAATAGCTTGCCGAAGCTTGCCGTGGTCACGGTCGTGGTAGTCAGCGCGTATTCCTGGGTGTTCGCTCCGTCGCGCGATAGATCGTTGTGGTAGGTGAAGACGCCAGGAAGATTGGTGACGGCGACGCTCGCCGAGCCAGAGTCCATGGAATTGGCGATGCTGCTTGCCCTCACCGTGTGCATCCCGGCCGCGGCCGGCGGAGTGTAAAGTCCACCGCTGCTGATGGTGCCGACCGTGGCGTTGCCGTTTTCGATGGTGTCCACGCTCCAAATGACATCGGAGGTCGTAGCCCCCGTAACCGTCGCGGTGAACTGCTGAGTCTGGGTGGTCGCTGCGACCGCGGCCAGTTGCGGAGTAACGGCTACGGTCACGTTGGAAGGTGGCGGAACCGTTTGCGAAACGCTTCCGCCGCAGCTCGCTAGCCCAACAATTCCGGCCAGGGCGAGAATCCAGTCGAAGCACACGCAGCGAAAACGAAACTTTAACGCCATCGTGACCTCTCCTTTGCGCCGATGCCACACGATCAACGAAGGACGCCCAATTATGAATCCGTGGCACGCCCGGAGAGAACAAATTTATGCGAAAGCTTCAAGTACTAATTCCGTTTTCGGGAAATCTCGGACAATCAAATCGACTTCACCGGGATCGCCAGCAAATCTTCCACCAGACCAACTTCTTTCTGCAGAAACGGTTCAGCGTAAGTGACGCCGCCCAGCATGCCGTAATGCCGCGCCATGGCTCCCACGCGGGCGTGAATTTCGTCGTGAGCAGGGAACAGGTCCTTGCCCGCTTCCTGATCGCTGAACTGCGACTTATAAGCCATGATGGAAGCGAACTTTCCCGCAAACTGCGCGCTGATGTCGACTACAAATGTGGGCCGCACATCGTAGTAGAGCGTCGCGTAAATGATCTTGAATGGACGATGAGGGGGAAAGTCTGAAGTTCGCGGTACGAGGGCCGCAGCGGTTGGGCTGATGACTGACGGCTGATGGCTGACGGCTAATTTCGCCAGTCCCGCCAGGAAGCAAGCTTCGTATCCCAGTACCGACGTCGTGTAGTGATCCGGATGCCGCCCCTTCCAGTACGGCAGAATCACAACGCGCGGCCGCGTCTCCCGAATCACGCCGGCGACCTTCAGACGATTTTCCCACGTGTTCTCGACCCGCCCGTCGGGAATGTCGAGGGCCCGGCGCCAGTTCACGCCGAGAATCCTGGCCGCGTCGTCAGCCTCGCGTGCTCTGTCTTCGGCCGTTCCGCGCGTGCCCATTTCGCCCTGGGTCAAATCGAGGATGCCCGTGCGTTGTCCGCGCTGTGTCGCTTTCAGCAGAGTGCCGCCGCAGGTCTGTTCCACGTCGTCGCGGTGGGCGGCGATGGCCAGAATGTCGAGCGGCTTGTGACTCACAACAGGATCAGTCAAGGCATCTCCTCACGAGAGTGTTACTGAGGGCGCGACTTCAATCTTGCAGACGTCAGCCCGCTTCAGCTTAATGTTTTTCCGGCAGTTTAATTTTCGCCAATCAAATTTTCGGCAATCGCTCCAAGGCAACTGTCAATTCACTTCTTCCGTTCCACCAGGAACCGCGCCAGTTCTTTCAGCGTCTCCGCGCGGTCGCCGAAACTATCCAATTCTGCAAACGCTTTGCTTACCAACTCGTCAGCTTTGCGCTCCGACTGCTCTACTCCAAACAATGAAGGATAGGTTGCCTTCTCGGCTGCCGTATCTTTTCCTGCTGTCTTTCCCAGTTGCTCGCTGGTCTGGGTCACGTCGAGAATGTCATCGACGATCTGAAAGGCCAGGCCAATCGATCTTCCGAACGCACGCAGGTGCGTGACCGCGCGGTCTTCGGCTCCGGCATAAAACCCTCCGCTGACCAGGCTGGCCGCGATCAATGCCGCGGTCTTGGCGCCGTGAATATATTCCAGCATGGCCGCGTCCGGCTTGGTATGTTCGGCTTCCAGATCCACTACCTGGCCGCCGATCATGCCATCGACGGTTCCTGTGCCGCGCGCGATTTCCTCGACGATACGGACACGCGCCTCCGCCGGACACTTCAGCCGGGCCATCACTTCATAGGCCTGAGTCTGCAATGCGTCTCCCGCCAGGATCGCAAGCGCCTCACCGAACACTTTGTGGCACGTGGGCCGTCCGCGCCGCAGGTCGTCGTTGTCTAGCGCGGGAAGATCATCGTGGATCAGCGAGTAAGTGTGCAGCATCTCGAGTGCCGCGCCCAGTTCTTCAATCCCATCGGGCAACGACCCGGCTACCATGCGCCCCGCCTCCATGCAGAGCACCGGCCTCAGCCGCTTGCCGCCGGCAAAAACACTGTGGCGCATAGCCTTGTGAATGGAGACAGGATGCTGCGTCTCTAACGGGATCAGCCGGTCCAGCGCAGCGTCCACCGCTGTTCGGCCTTGTTCAAGCGTTTCCTGGAGCATGAAGGAGTGAGTATAGCAAGGGAGCTGCGGAGGAAATCGCAAGTTCAGACGGCAACGGGCTCGCCCAGGCGCTTGGGAAGGGTCTACGCCGCCGTGCCCTGGGCCAAGACCACGCTTCTCAAGATTGAAGCCAGAATGGCCTCCACATCGTAGGACGGGCATACGTCAACGGCGCCGGCCTCGAGCGCAGCCATCCACATCTCTTCGTCAGGAACGCGGTGCGTGCACAAGATCGACAGTGAGGGAAAATCCCGGTGCAACTTCTCGACATCGGCAAATTGCAGACCCTCAACATCGAGAACCGCCACTTCTGGGAGGTTTTGCGCAACCAGATCGCGCAGTTCTCGATCGGAGCCCGCCACATGAACAGACTGAAACAGAGAACGCAACCCTGCAGCCAGGGACTGGGCTATTGCAGGATCTTTTTGCAGAACAACGACACTCAAACCCATAAATCCCCCCCGAACAATCGCCGTCGACAGCGAACGCCGCGGCAGACAAAGGCTGCGGAGCGGGGGTAATCCAACTCCACAGACATCAGTACTGATGAACGTAAGACGAATTTCCGCGCCTAATCTTTTCCGCGATTAACGTCTGGCCTGTGCTCTTTCCGTCTCAGGCTCGAATGGCTCGGCCTGGAGCTTCCCGTTTTTCTTCAGCAGAATCTCCACTTTCCCTTCCGCCTGTTCCAGTTCTTTGCGGCAGGCCGAAGAGAGCTGCATGCCTTCTTCGAACAGGGTCAGAGATTTCTCCAGGGGAACCTCTCCCTTTTCCAGTTCCTGAACAATCTTCTCCAGTCGTTGGAGACACTCTTCAAACTTAGGCAACGGGTTTCGCTCCTGTACTCATTGTAATCCCATTTTTCGTTCCGCCTGTCTAGTGTATTTTTGTAAACCTCGACGGAAGGAGCGAATCTTTTCAAGCTAGAGCCAGTTCGGTGATATGGAACCGTCGGCAGGTTTGAGACCGGTTTGACAACATGTGCTCAATTTTTCCCCAGGTATCGGATGCGTCCGTCGAGGGCGCGCCCGTTGCCGTCAACGAAAATCGGAACCGGCTGAGTCGGCGGACTAATAATTCCGTTGGACAGGACAGCGTTGGCGTGATTGGTGACGTTGTCGAAGCCAACCCGTACCGCCCAAAAGCGTCCCAACAGATGTATGCGTTTCTCGAACTCCAGGTTTACCGTGTAGTAAGTCGGCAGACGAAAAGTTCCGGGAGGATCGGCCGCATAAATTTCTCCCTGTTCTGAGGTCGCATTGACGGGCAGACCAGTTCGCGCCTCGGCGGAATAGACGAGATCAACTTTATGAATGACGGGCAGCTTGAAAAACGGCAACACTCCGTATCCCACGAAACGGTTTGGCGTATCCCAGGGATAAGGGCCGGGTAGCTGCGGGCTCAGCACCGGAAGGTCCACGCTGAAATCGAACACCTGGTTCGTGCGCGCGCGGGAGCGCGTGTAGGCGCCGAAGATCTCGTAATGCTGGCTGAAGCGGTGTCGCAGACTCACGGTGAAGGCGTCATAGCGGTCGTCGCGGCCGTTCCCAAGGAGAAATGTTCCGTCCACGGCGCCATTCAACGTGTTGTATGCGAAGCCACGCACGCCGCGCTTCTCGATGAACTCCAGTTTCAGGAAAACGGCCGCGGGCAGTTTCTTCTCCAGGCTAACGCTCCAATTCAAATACCGAGGTGCTGCGAGCGTGTTCCGGTTCACCGCGAACGCGGTCGGTAGTGGAATCGGCGCAGGTCCCGGCGACCCTGGCGGTAGACCTGTGCACGGCACACTCGTACCGTTTGCTTCCTGCGGGCACCCCTTCGTATCGAAAAAATAATCGACCCTCTGGCCCTCGAGTGCCTGATGGATCAACCCCAGGCTGGTTGCATCGTAGATGATCCCAATTCCCGCTGAGAGCTTTGTGTTGCTTTCGTTGTCGAAAATGTAAGTCCCCGCGAGGCGCGGCGAGAAAAGCGGCGTCCGGATGATTTCATCCCAATCGAAACGCAGCCCAGGCTCAACGAGTAGACGATTCGTGACCAGCCAGCGATCTTCGATGTAAGCGCTGGCCTCGGCATTGTAAATTGTGGAGTAATCGCCTCCCGAGAACACCGAATAGCGCGCGCACGTCGGCGACGGCACGATAGGAAGACCATTCGCGTCGGTAGGACAAGGCTCAAGCGGACCCGACTGCACAGACTGGACAAACGAAATCGGCTGCCGCCGGAACTGCGCGTCATAGTTCAAGCGGTCGAGATCTGCGCCAAACTTAATGTCGTGACGTCCGTGCCACTCGTGCGGAGGAAGATAAAGATTTGTCAGGACCTGCACTCGGCGAGCCCGCGCATTCTCCTGCAGGTAATAGTTGCCCCCAGCCACAAACGTCGTCTGAATGTAGCCCGCGTCGCCCTGAGGAGTCAGCGACAGATTGTAACGGTCCACTCCGAATCCGCTTTCCAGCAGCGCCCCGCCGCGAAAATAGTAAAGGTCTTTGATCGAGCCGATGTAGGCGGTTTCCACCTCGGTCGGGGTCGTCGCCTGTGGCGTGAGGAACCCTTCTCCGGCGTATTCCTCGTGATAGTAATCCGACAGAAAACTGCCCGTCACGATGTTGCGGGTCGTCAGGTTCGATTGCAGCTTGACCAGGTTGTCCATGCGCCACACGTGGTCGCTGTCGGCGCCGGAAGGCAGTTGCTTGGTGACGTAGTCATCGTACTCGCCGTCGAGCGTGTCGATAAACCACATCTTGCCTTTGCGAATCGGCCCGGACATCGTATAGATCGGCGTCCAGTTGGCGAGAGAGATACCTTTGACGTCCTGCGGTGCAGGAACAAAATCCGTCGCGTTGAACCGGAAGTGGTCGTTGCCCATGCGTGTGTCTAAACCGAGCACACCGCCAGAACCCTTGCCAAACTCGGCCGGTTCGCGGCTCGGGGTCACCGCGATGGAGCGGAATGAGTCGATGCTCGTCCGCACCACGAGCGCCCCTTTGGTTGGTTGAGTCACATTGAAACCGTCCAGCAGCAAAAGAGTTTGGTAGGTTTCAGATCCCGCCACATGCGCCTGCCCAGCGGCATCGGGCGTAACTCCGGGCATGAAAAGCAGCGCGTTACGGTAGTCGTGCGGTCCCGGGTAGGGGATATCGATCAACTCCGCAGCGCTGAGATCTTCTTTGGACGAGATTTGCGTGGAGTCGATGGCCGGCACGGATTCGACCACGTCCACCACTTCGCGCGCCTCCTGCTGATGAACGAGCGTTACATCGAGGCTGGCAGCGACACCCACCTGGACCTTGGACTGGGAGATTGCGTAATAGCCAATCTTTTCCACGCGTAGTTCGTAGAGTCCACGGGGTAGATCGAGAAAGTCGCAGTGACCTGCGAAATCGGTCAGGCAACGCAGTGCCAGAGCTGGCGCTGGCGCCTGCAGCACGACATGCGCGGAGGCCACGGGCACTGCGTTTTCATCGGTTACCGTGACGGCGAGTCTCTTTGCTGGGGATGCAGGGACTGAGGGGGATATTGGATGTGCGGGCGAGGCAGTTTGTCCCCATCCGGAGACTAAGAAGAGGCCACCGAAAAGAAAAAAAGCAGCGGCTCGCATCGAATGGGGGGCTTCGGCACGCAACACACTTAAGATACCTCTTGACCGCGTGCGGTTGTGCTTCGAACCGCGAAAGTTTTGCGAATGGGCATCTAACCGTCGGCGGGGTGGCGACTGGCGAGCCGACTTTCCGAAGCGGCAATCTCGCTTCGAGGACGTCGATCGCCCGCCGAGCCTAAGAGCTTGAGAACCTACCGATGGATTGGCTCCGATTGCTTTTCTGCTTGCCGACGAGATTCCGCTGCGGAACCGCGAATTGACTGCTGGATATTCTCGTCCGCCTCAACCTTCTTAAACTGCTCGATTGCGGACTCGGTTGGCTGCCACCGCTTCCTGACGCTTCCCCAGTTGGAACCGCGCGGCTGACGCGAGCAGCCGGGTGTCGGCCTGTTTCTGGCTTCGATCATGCGGAATTGCTAAAAATTGCCGGGTTTCGCCACTGCTCCGAAGTTAATTTCCGCGTCGCGCAAAATCGGCAGTGCTGCCTGAAAGTCTTCCGCTACCATCTCCCGATAGCCGAGGGACCGTTTAGCGAGCGGCGCACTCCTCAAATTTGTCAGACCCCGGCCGGCAGTCGTTGTGCCTGATCTCAAGAAGTGCCGTATAAGTTGCAACGGCGTCGGAGGCTCTGCCACCGTCGAGATAGGCGCGTCGCAGCTTGTCGAGTACTCGGTCCTGCTGTTCGCCGAGCACTCTGCGGGGCGCCGATCCTCAGCTGCGCTAGCAGACACTCATCTCCACGCAATTGAGTCCTCTCACGCGACAGGGCCGTTAGTGCCCAACGCTTCCAACACATCCACTGCCGAGCTATACCGGCCTTGCGGGGCGCTGACCTGTGCGCCTTGCACGATCTGCCGCACTGCCAGCAGCATCTCCCGAGCCAGGGCAACACCCTCGGCCCGCGCCGTTTCCGGCGTCTGCGCTCGCGCCATACGTTCCAGCACTGTGTCGGGGACGCTGACGCGCAATTCGTTCTTCATGAACTCGGCATTGCGCACGCTGACCAGAGGCCAAATTCCCGCCACCACGGGAATCCGGCAATGCTCGATGCGGCGCACAAAGTTCTCCAGCAGGCGCAGGTCAAACACCGGTTGCGTAACGGCGTATTCGGCTCCCGCCTCGACTTTGTATTCGAAGCGGCGGACTTCTTCGTCCAGATCGGTGAGCCCCGGGTTCGCGCCAACGCCAATCACAAATCCGGTTCCGGTTCCAATCGGATTGCCGCCCAGGTCGAGCCCGCGATTCAGATTGTGCACGATGTTGACCAGGCCAATGGCGTCCACATCAAAGACCGCAGTCGCGTCGGGATAATTCCCCATCTTCGGCGGATCGCCGGTGATGCAGATCAGATTCTTGATTCCCACCGCGGCCGCACCCAGAAGGTCGCTCTGGATGCACAACACATTGCGATCGCGGCAGGTGTAATGCAGAATCGCTTCGATGCCCACTTCGTGCTGAATCAGCAGCGATAGCGCCTGATTGCTCATGCGCGCCGAGGCACGCGGGCTGTCGGGGATATTCACCGCATCTACGCCCACCGACTTGACAAACTTCGCCCCGTCGACCTCCTTGCGAATGTCGATGCCCTTCGGCGGAACAATCTCGACCATGGTCACAAACTCGCCTTTGGCCAGCTTCGCTCCCAGGCTCGAGCGCTGCTCGAGAGGGACCGCGGGCGTCGCCAGTGTGGCCGCGTGACCGCCTGCCGCCTGCGCCATGGCTGTTTTTCCACGCGCTTCGCCCACCCGCAACGCCGATTTCATTACCCGGATATGTTCCGGCGTGGTGCCGCAGCATCCGCCGACCACTTTAGCTCCGGCAGCAACAAACTTCCGCGCATAGCTGGCCATGTATTCCGGAGAACACAAATAGATGTTTCGGCCTTCGACCGACCGCGGAATACCGGCGTTCGGTTGCGCGGCCAGGGGTAGGGAAGTCAACGCCCGTACGCGCTCAATGGCATCCAGCATCGCGACCGGGCCCACGCTGCAGTTGCATCCGAGCACGTCGGCTCCCCATTCTTCGAGTTTGGGAACAAACGTTTCGGGAGACGATCCGTCGAGGCAGTTGCCGTCTTCGTCGATCGTGACTTGCGCCACAATCGGCAGCCTCGCGTTCACATCGCGTGAGGCGAGCATAACCTGATGCAACTCTTCAAGATAGCCAAACGTCTCGAGGATCAGCAGATCCACGCCGCCTTCCGCCAGGGCTTCAATTTGCTTCCGAAACGACTCTCGGGCTTCCTCGAATGAGGTTTTGCCGAGGGGTTCGATTCTGGTTCCCAGCGGGCCAACCGATCCTGCGACCCACACATCGAAGCTTTTGGCGGCCTCGCGCGCCAGTTGCACCCCGGCGAGGTTTACGTCGCGCACTTTGTCGGCCAGGCTGTGCCGCGCCAGGCGAAACGAATTGGCTCCAAAGGTATTGGTTTCAATGATCTCCGCGCCAGCCTGCAAATATTCGTGGTGGATTCCACGAATCAAATCGGGCTGAGAAAGATTCAATTCGTCGTAGGAACGGTTGATAAAGATGCCTTTGGCATAGAGCAGCGTCCCCATGGCCCCATCACAGAGCACCGGGGCTTGCTTGATTCGCGAAAGAAAGTCAGCTGGCATAAGATGCTGAATGAAAATAACAGCTATAGTCTTGAGAATACAGGATGGTTGCCGTTTTGTGCATCCGGGGATCGGCTAAGCTTCGGCTAAGATGATTCGACTGAGCAAGTTGGGGCTGAATGTGCAGCGGCAATGAGCCTCGGCGCCGCGCGCCGGAAAGCCTCGGCTAGAGGTCTGCTATAATCCGCTATTTCGCATTTAAATCTCCATTTTTCATGCCGTTAGGAGCTTCGCGTTTGAAGAAATTCGTTCTTGTTCCCGGTGTCCTTTTCGTCGCCAGCATCAGTTTTATGTCCTGTGGTGGGGCAGCCAAGCCGAAAGATCCCCCGAGCGGCCTGGACACTCGCGTTCTGGCTTCGCAGAGCGTAACGGCAGGGTCGACGTTTGGCAGTCTGGTGATCGTTAACGCCTACAATGACACCCTTCCGCGCGTCTCTGGAATCGGCGCGGGCACCTTAACCAACCCCGGACTGATGGCTATGTCCGCAAACCGGGCGACCGTGATTGTCTTCGATGCGGGCAGCAATAGCGTCGCTGTCGTAAATACGACAACGGAGTCCACCGCCGGGTCGATCGGGCTGCCCGGCGCAACCACCAGCATGGTGATCCCTACGGGGAGCGCGACTCTTGCGTTTACGGCGGTTCCGACGGCCTCCGTGGCTGGGATCCTCTCTCCTGCCGGTGCGGTTGTGGTGATGAATCTGGCTTCGAATTCGACCATTTCCACGATTGGCGTTCCAGGCGCGACGACGGTTGTCTCCAACGCCGGGGGGACGCAGGTATTGGCCTTCAGCGACGATAGCGACACCATGGCGGTGCTTTCGCCGGCGGTCGCAGTGAGCCCGGTGGACCAAGGCTGCGACAGCGGCTCGGTGAGCACGGCCTGCTTTCTGGTCACGGGTTTTAGCCGCCCCGCCTATGCCATTTATTCGAGCGACGGCTCGACCGCCTACGTCTTGAATTGTGGATTGCAGTGCGGCGGCACGCAGCCAGCCAGCATCGCCGTGGTGGACACGGCGACGTTTGCGATTACAAATACCATCCCAGTCGAAGGCGCAACCTGGGCACTCCTCAACGGTACAACGATGTATGTGGCGGGAACGCCGCCTCCGCCCACCCCAGGAGCTAACACTTGCGCCGGCGGCCCCACCACCCTCGCAACCACTTGCGGGCGTCTTGACATCGTGGATCTGACTTCGCAGACCGTAGTGAACACCCAGGATCTTTACATCCCGGATGGTTACCACGACCGTATGGACCTGAGCATCAACGGCCAGCTTTTCATTGGCTCGCACACCTGCACGACGATCGGCGACGTTAATAATCCAGTCGGGGAAGTACGGGGCTGCCTGGCGATCTACAACACCGCCGAAGGCAACGTAGTGATCCCTCCCGATAACGGTGACGTCACCGGCTTCGCGGGCTTGACCGCTCGCCAAGTGGAGTATGTAGCGGAGGGCGGGAATCTCCGCGTCTATGACACGGACTTGGACGTACTGCTGGAGAACCAAGACTACATTCCTACCGGCACTGTCCCAATCGTAGGTCTCGTGATCGACTTGAGAGAGATCGACTTTTACTAGAGCGCGCGGTATAGGCCAATGGCAACGGCAACGAGATCGTCCGTTTTGTTCGTGGTTGTGATCGCGCTGGCAACAGGCGTGTCTTGCTCCTGCCCGGGCGCTCCATCCATCACTTCGATGTCACCCAACAGCACAACCGCTGGAGGCAGCGACTTCGTATTGACCATCACTGGTAAGAACTTTGTCACTTACTCGACGTTGAACTTTAACGGCTCCCCTGTGACACCCAGCTTGGTCACCGGCAATCAGTTGGTGGCTACGGTCCCCGCTGCCGCCATTGCACAGCCCGGAACGCTGCAGGTTCTTGTACTCAATCCCCCCCAGGGCACGTCTACTACCCCGATCGACGGAACTACAACCACATCCTCATCGAACACGTGCGGTGGTAACGATTCAAACGCGGTTGCCTTCACGGTCAGCCCATGACTCGGTAAACCCATGACTTAGTAAAGGGCGCGACGGAGGGAGGTAAGCGTCGCGAACGGGCTTGCGCTCAAACCAGCTCAACCGCGTTACCGCAGCCTAGGGTGAGCGCCATGGCATACGCCAGCTTGCCCGGTCGTGGATGTGCGCCATTCTTACAGCTCCATCTTCGTTCCTAACCCGGCATACAAATAGTTCTCCCCGTAAGCCTTCTTCAGTCGCGAAAATGCCGGCTCACCTGTGCAATGCCCCGGCGCAATCCTCTGCACCTTCCACTTCGTCTTTAAATTCTCCACTAGCAAATCGATCTCTTCCACAGGTGTCGTCACCAGGTGCAATCCCCCCAACACAACTTCCGTCCTCGGATCCACCGCGCTTGCCGCTTCCAGAATCGCTTCGATCCCCGCGTGCGAACACCCGTCCACCAGCATCAATCCCTTCGGTCTTTTGATCGCCAGTGTCAGTTCCGGCAACTCCATCGTGCCTTTCTTCTGCGAAACTGTTGGCACCAGGAAAATTCCCGGTAATACTTCCGTCAATTGATTTACCAACACAAAATTCCCCGTGTCATACAGCTTGCCCGATGTGAAATGTTCCGGTTCCGTTCCGCCGAAGTACCGCATCTTCGCCGGCAAGCTCTCATCTGCCCGCAAAAACGTCTTCGGAATCTGCGATCCCCCAAATCCATTTGCCCCATCCGCGGGCACATACACCGTGACGTTCGGATTCACCCGCAGCACATATCTCAACCCCGTCGCATGGTCTGCGTGCCGGTGCGAGATCACGACAAAATCCAGTTTCGTCAGGTCTAGGCCCAGCGCCTTCACGTTGTGTTCAAAAATTGCGGCATCATTCCCGGTGTCGAACAGAATTCGCTTTCCGTTGTGCTCCACAAAAGCGGAAAATCCCCAATCCTTCGTCAGTTCCTTCGATTCTCCGAACGCGTCATAGAGGATCGTCACTTTATCCTGTGCCCGGCAAGGAACTGCCGCCACACACACCAGCAAAAACGCCAAAATCCGCAAAACATGAACTCGCAAAGAACACCTCCAACCGGAATTTCAGAGTGAGTATAACAAGCTGGATGCTGGCGGTTGTTGTTAACCGGCATCTCTCCAGAAGCGACGCTGCCGAAGCTTCGTTGATTTGAAACCCGAGATTGGCGGCTTTGCGCTGGAGATAGTTGATTTGCAGTTTGCGGTGCTGGGCGTCGTAAAACTCCGCTCCTCGGTCGAGGAATGGCGCGGCCGAAGCGCAGCCTGCGATAGGCCAAACGAGCCAGCTTTGCAGCCATAGCTTTAATGGCAACGGGCAATCGGCCTTTCCCCCAATGATTTTGTCTCCGCTGATCCGACTGTCTGGACCTGAATCGGGCTGCGGGGTAGCGCTGCGACAGCCTCCGGTTAGCCGATCAGTTCTTCGAACCGTTGGAGCGGCTGGAGCGACTCGTGCCTCTTGCGATACGATTGCTCCCGTGTGCTCGTTGGCATAGAGACGGGAGGCCGTTATGAGGACGCTGATTCAGGACTTGCGTTACGGACTGCGCATGCTGCGCAAGTCTCCCGGGTTCACCGTGGTAGCGATCTTGACGCTTGCGCTCGGCATCGGCGCAAACACGGCAATTTTTTCTGTAGTCGACGCGGTTCTGCTGCGGCCGCTACCGTATCCGGATCCGGGGCGGCTTGCCTTACTGCCTGAGGCAAATCCGAAGCAGGGAATTACGGACGCCGGGATGTCGTATCCCAGCCTGATTGAATTGCGCGACAACAGCCACGTCTTCAGTGCCATCGCGGGCCTGGCAAGCCACTCGCTCACCCTTACGGGCCGCGGAGAGCCCTCCGAGGCGAGAACCATTGCTGTCACCCAGAACTTCTTTTCTGTGTTCACTACGAAACCGCTGCTGGGTCGCACGCTGCTTCCGAGCGATGGTGAGCGCGGTGCGGCGGCGGTCGTCGTTCTCAGCGAGGGCATGTGGCGCAGCCAGTTCGGAGCCGATTCCAAAATCATAGGAAGCGCAATTACGCTCGACATGCGCCCCTATGCTGTCGTGGGCGTGATGTCGGCGGAATTTCGTACGCCCTTCTTCGAACAGGCTGATCAGCTCTGGATACCCCTGGTACAGGACCCGCTGTTTTCCGGCTGGATGACGCGTCCGCCTCAAACGCACTGGATGGCTGTGATTGCGCGATTGCGCTCCGGAGTGTCCTTCGCCGTGGCGAAGGCGGAAATGGACACCTTGAGCGCGCGGCTGGCCGAGGAGTTTCCCGAGGAGAAAGGCTGGCAGATTCAACAGGTCCAGCCGCTGCAGCAGGCCATTGTGGGGGACGTGAAATCTCCGTTGCTCATGCTGTTGTGCGCGGTTGGCCTGGTGTTGCTGATTGCGTGCGCGAACATTGCGAACCTGCTGCTGACCCGTGCTACGGCCCGTTCGCGGGAAATCGCGGTTCGTATCGCGTTGGGCGCTCCGCAGCGCCGCATCGCCCGCCAATTGCTGACGGAAAGCGCCATCCTGGGTATTTTCGGGAGTGTGGCTGGGATGTTCCTCGCTTATTTGGGCGTATCCGCACTCATCTCAGCTTTGCCTCCGGGATTGCCTCGCATCCACACCGTTCACGTGGATGGGACGGTGCTCGGATTTGCCTTGGTTCTGTCTCTCGGTGCCAGCTTCATATTTGGCCTGGCTCCGGTACTTTTCGCCGCTCAATCCGATCCGCAGACAAATCTCAGGGAGGGCGCGCGCGCAGGCGAAGCAACCGGCTCGCAGCGTGCTCGCAGCTTTCTGGCAGCCGCCGAAGTGGCGCTGGCAATGGTTCTTCTGGTAGGCGCGGGATTGCTCATGCGCAGCTTCGCCCGGCTTACCTCGGTCAGGCCGGGCTTTGAACCGAATGGTGTCGTAAAGGCAATGGTGTCCCTTCCACAATTCCAATATTCCGCGCCACAGCAGTGGAGCGCCTTCGCGACGGCATTAATGACGCGCCTTCAGGCCGCACCTGGGATGGAGGATTCGGCTTGCGCTGCTCCGCTGCCAATTCAGGATGGCCAGATTAATCTTCCCTTTGAGATTGTCGGCAATCCACCCTTGCCGGTGGGAGCGGCCAATACCGCGGACTACGTCACCGCGAGCCCGCGCTATTTTTCTGTGATGGGAATTCCACTGCTTCGGGGCAGATTGCCGGATTCAAGTGATTCGCCGTCGTCTCCGCCGGTCGTGTTGATAAGCAACGCGCTGGCCCGGCGCTATTTTGCAGATCAAAATCCTCTTGGCAGGCGTCTGGTCTTCCGGGGATTTCCGCCGACGGGCCCCGCCTCGCGCGAAATCATTGGCGTGGTTGGCGATGTGCATGACGTTTCGCTGGGTAAGAAACCCGAGCCCATGATGTACGTGGCCTTCGCACAAGCGCCTCTTTACGGATGCGAAGTGGTGGTCAGGAGCAGGTTAAGCGCTTCGGCAGTCGCCGCGGCGATCCGCGTGGAAACGCACAACATCGACAAAAACCTTCCCGTTACGGATGTCGCGACGCTCCCGGGCGCCCTCAGCGCATCGGTGGCCGAGGCCAGATTCCGCACACTGATTCTCGGTCTGTTCAGTGCGCTCGCCCTCGCGCTGGCCGCAGTCGGAATATTCGGCGTGGTTTCGTATTCCGTTTCGCGCCGCACGCGCGAGATTGGGATACGGATTGCGCTCGGAGCTAGCCGCGCCAGCGTTCGGAGTTGGGTGATCGGGGAATCCGCCAAGCTGGTCTTGTTCGGATTAGCTGCGGGCATTCCGGCAGCGCTGGTGCTGACACGTTTTTTGTCAACGCTGCTTTTTGACGTGCGTCCGGCCGATCCGCTCACATTTATCGGCGTTGCCGCTTTGCTGGCATTGGTTGCGCTCGCGGCTGCCTACATTCCCGCGCGCCGCGCTATGCGCGTCGATCCCATGGTCGCGCTGAGATACGAATAGACTTCGGGACAGACTCAAAGAGTGGGAAGAAATAACCGGTCGCTAGGCAGCCACCGATCCGCTGGAACAACGCCGACGCGCCGGGACTTGGGCTTCGGATAAGACTCTCCTGCTCGCATCCCCCATTTCGTCACTTGCAACAGCTTACGGTTACAACCCGGGATGTCGTCTCCGCCGGAAGCTTAATCGAACGCGCACTCTCGCATCGAATCGATAAGCAACCGGATCGATTGCTACAAGACCTGAGCAAGTTTTTTGAACAAATCGCTCCCGCTGGATCGGTAACCAAAACAGTGGAATGGGCGGCATTAATTGCACGGTGCAGCACGAACCGAGTTTGACCTGCGACTTTTGCCCGGCGGAATTTCTACTATGGAGTTCGACAAATTAAGCATTGTCGGCGAGAACAGGGATTAGCTGGCAACGGAAAACCTGCGCTATAGCGATCGTGTGCCAACCACGCCGTATGATGATCTTGTGATTCCGGAAATCGCCAGCAGCAACGCGCAACTGCCTGTCGTGATTCCCAGCAGTTTCAAGTTGTCCGGGGTCAATGGTCCGCCCAGCGGCATATCGGTCGCCACCAGGGCTGCCTGCTTGTGGTTTGCGGGATCGTAGTGCACCGCGATCGGTGTCCCCGGGGGATGCTCATCGACCCACTCTTGCATGAGACCTATCTGCAGCGCTGGTTGTTGCGAGATCACTCTGCGTGGAGCGGCAGTGCTGCGCGAGTGAACCTTGGTTACGATCTGTTCGGCGCCCACCAGATAGCTGACGCGGCAATCGATCCAATAAGCCTCTGGCTTGTGCGTGTAGATATCCACGCCGCATCGCTGAACCAGCGCCGTAACCTGCGGCCAGTGCGTCTGTGCGTGCTCCCGCCAGCCTTGTACTACGGTCACAACCAGCACAAAAATCGAGCACAACCCGGCGAAGAGACCCAGCCCGGTAACTGCGAGCCAGACCAATTGAATCTTCCGCACCGCCTCCATCCTCATCTGCGGGGGTTCTCCGAACATTCACAACGATCAACCAGCGGACTGGCGACGTTAGGGATTCGCCAAAGCCCGAAAGCCGCGGCCCGAAGGCCTATTTTCCCGGCTCCAGCACTAACTGATGGACTCTGGCCGCTTTTACCGCTCCGGGACTGAACGGCAGGGTGAACGTGCTTCCGTCGTACCACGCGTTCCATTGGTCCATGTAGTAGGGGCTGAGAAAATTTCCGGCTTGTCCGGTTACGATGTTCAGAGTCGACCGGTCGAGGTCGGCGAGATTCGCGGTGAATCGTTCCGAGGGTCCATGATGCCGGGTAACTGCTTTTACGGTGTAGCCGCTGCCCGATTGCACCTGCACGCCCGGTCCCGCCCAGCGTTGGATGATTGGAATCTTTCCCAACACCGGGTGCTGAATCTCGACCGCGTTGAAACTGCCCCAGTGCCACGAGGCCAGGTCTTTGGGCGCGTTTGCCTCGCTGACTGCGGCTTCCACCGCAGCGGTCGATAGTTCCTCGTAATTGGGATAGTTCTCCGGAAGCCAGCGTTTGGGGTGATGGATCAAAATATTTTCCAGCCAAATCGAGCGCTGCTCCCAGGAGTAGGTTTGCCAGTTGAGGGATCCTTCGGTTTTCTTGGCGTCTGGTTTCTTCGGATCTGGCGTCGTCGAATTCGGCGTTGTCGAATCTTCGGGCGCCGTTCCCAGCTTTGGTTCAAGCAGCAGACGCCGCAATTCGCGAATCGACAGTTCTGTCACAGTCGGAGCCGCCGACGAAGCCAGCATGCGCCCGTCCCAATTTCTCATTAAGTCAGCCGCTTGCTTGGCGCGCACCGAGGGCTTTGCAGCGTGGTCTACGGCATAGACAAAACGCTCGGCTGCAAACAGGTCGGCTTCCGAGTGAACGTCGGTCTGCAAGGCGAGCATGTCCGCAGCGGAGAATTGTCTCCCCGATTCCAGCACGTGGTAAATGCGTGCCTGACGCCAGGGAGCTTCCCACTCCATGCTGATCGAGTGCGGGTAATCGTCGGGCGTAATTCTTCCGTTGGCCGTCGCGATGATCCCAGACGCAGGATTGTAGATATTCGGCAGCTTCTCGAACGGAATGAAGCCGGTCCACTCGTGCGCGTTGTCGGCGCCACTCACCGGCAGGCTGCCATCTCCGGCTGCGCGGATCGGAACTTTGCCGGTGGTGTGATAGCCGATATTTCCATCCACGTCGGCGTAGACCACGTTTTGTCCGGGCGCATCCAGTTGTGAGAATGCATGCTGGAAATCTTCCCAGTTCTGCGCGGAGTTCACGTCGAAGAAAGGCATGCGGAGCCCGTCGTAGAGCGTCCAACGCAACGCCACGGGGCGCGTTTCGCCGGGAACCAGGTCGGTGATGATGGGCCCATGGCGCGTGATCTTCACGTCGATGGAGACGTCGGACTTGCCCTTGATGTGAATGACCTCAGTGCGATGCTCCGGCTGCAGCCAGCCCTGGGGCGTTTGATAAGCTCCCTGTGCGTTCACATTTTCAATGTAGACATCGGTCACAGTCGGGCCCACGTTGGTAAATCCCCAGGCGATTCGCTGATTGTGGCCCACGATCACATAAGGCACTCCCGGGAGGGTGACGCCGGCAACGTTGAAAGCCCCGGCCTGCAGATGCGCTTCATACCAGAGATTGGGCATTTGGTGTCCGAGATGCATATCGTTTGAGAGGAGCGGCTTTCCGGTGGTGGTGTGCGCACCGGAAACTACCCAGTCGTTTGATCCATCGAGCGGCATGCCTTCTTCCTGCGCGTATACTTCAGCCGCTGGCGTTAGGTGGCGAGTGACCGAGTTGTCCGGGCCGTCGTCGTCGCTGTCATCGTCGTCCGAGTCCGAGTCTCCGCGGTTGGTGTGCGGGTCGTTCAAGTCTTCCCGCATCACGGTTGGAGGGCGGTCATGCCACGAGCGATTCACGTAGAGATCGGCAGTGAGTTCGGGTCCTAGCTTGGCCAGAATTTTCTCCCGGTCGAGCGCGTCGTAAAAATAGTGATAGTTCAGATCTTTCACCATCCCGTTGGCGATGACGACCGAGTCCTCCGCTTGCCAGGGCTTCGGGGAATATTTCAGAATCCGGAATTCAATCGGCAACCTGTCTCCGTGCGTGGCGATATACGCATTCACTCCCCGCGCGTAGGCTTCGAAGTAACTGCGGTCGCGCGGGTTCGTGGCCTGGATGGACTTTCGTGCGGCTGTCCGCAATCCGAGAATGCGCTGCTCGCGGTCGAGTTTGAGCGTGTCTTCGCCCAGAATCTCAGAGAGTTCTCCGGCTCCAAAACGCCGCATCACGTCCATTTGCCAGAGCCGGTCCTGCGCGGTGACATAGCCCTGGGCGAAGAACAAGTCGCCGAGCGACGTCGCTTCGATGGTGGGAACGCCGTGGGTGTCGCGGGTCACCGTAACGGGAGCGGAGAGACCGTTCACCGGCACGTGACCATCGAGTTGGGGCAGGGCAGAACGCGCGACCAGATAGGCATAGCCCATGACGGCTGCAAGAATTGCGACGATGAGGCATGCCAGCCAGAAAAGAATCCGGAGCACGGGCGAGCGGTGAGTTGCAGGTGCGATGGTGGCGACGGTGCTCATGAACAATTTGCGCGGATATGAGATTGGTATGAAGAAAATCGCATTTGAAGATTCTATTCCAGCAGGCAGGATCGCGCGGCCTTTCTGTTCTAGACTGAAGGTAGGCGACAATGGATGCAGTGACCCCCATGCCGATTTCTTGTCCTCACTGCTCCGCGGAGATGCCCGACTCCGCCGCGTTCTGTCCGGGATGCGGACACTCCATGCAAACGCCGGAGCGTGCCCAGGCGAAGATCGGCATCCTTAGCGAGAATGTGGCGGGCGCGCTGGCTTACTTCACTTTCATTCCCGCGACCGCGTTTCTCCTGCTCGCGCCTTACAGCAAGAACCGTTTCGTGCGATTCCAGTGTCTGCAGTCTCTTTTCCTCACGCTGATTTGCCTGCTGTTGGGCGTCACGCTCAAGCTGGCTAGCCCGATTCTGTTTCTGGTCCCGCTGGTCGGTCCGCTTTTCGTTTCCCTGGTTTCAATCGTCGGAGCGCTGGCTGCGGTCATTGTATGGCTGGTGCTGGTGGTCAAGGCTTTCCAGGGCGAAGTGTTAAAACTTCCTGTGCTGGGCGAACTGGCGGAACGGCGGGCCAACTTGATTCCGGGACGACACCTGTAGAAACCGCTTCCTCGCAAGAAATTTGTGGATTGCTTCGTGCGCGGCTTTCTGCTATTTTGCGGCCACGTTCTTTGGGGCGGCGCACCTGCGAAGCAATTGAGAATGTAGTTTTCGACTCAGCGTTGAAGGAGACCCTGTATGGCGTTTTGTAATCTATGCGGCGCTCAGATCGCCGATGGCACCACCACCTGCGCGGCTTGCAGCAGCCGCGCCCCGGCAGCGCCGGTAGCCAGCGGCACCGGAATGGCAGACAATGTCGCCGGAATGCTGGCCTACATCACGATCATTCCAGCCATCATTTTCCTCGTGACTGAGCCCTACAACAAGAGCCGGTTTGTCCGCTTCCATTCGTGGCAAAACCTGTTCTTGCATCTCGCCGCGGTTGTGCTTTGGATCGGGCTTTTCATCGTCTCGATCGTTTTGGCGTTTATCCCGATCCTGGGGCACTTGATCTCGTTTCTTCTTTGGGCCGGACTCTCCATCGGTGTTCTCATCGTGTGGATCATCCTGCTGATGAAGGCGAACCAGGGGGTGATGTACAAGCTGCCGGTGATCGGCGATCTCGCCGAGAAACAGGCCAACGCAATGTAGGTGCATTTCGTTCACGGCCCCGCCATGTTGTATTCTCTGGCTGGGGCGGGAGCGGTTACTTCCTGTACTGGGCGTGTGGGGCCAAGATCGCAACCAAGATCGCCGCACGCGCCCTTGACTTTCTCCATCCAAGCTGTCATTCCTATTAGCTTTTACCCCAAGCGAGGTAAGCGCCGGGGAGCAGCTTCCGCGGCGGGAATCTTGAGTGAGAGGCGTTCATTGCGAGTTCGGGTCTTCTATCACGACAAATGTTTTGACGGAGCTTCCTCCGCCGCGCTGTTTTCGCGTTTCTACCGCGAGCGCATTCGCGGCGACGCCGAGTTCACCTTTTCCGGTCTCGTCCATCGCGCCGGAGCGCTGTTCGACGAATCTCATTTCGATGGCGACGAGAACGCGATTGTCGATTTCAAGTATTCCAGCTCGCCGAAGATCACCTGGTGGTTCGATCATCATGAGAGCGCGTTTTTGTCTCCCGCCGACGCTGCGCACTTCGAGCAAGATCAAAGCAATCGCAAGTTCTACGATCCTGATTTCAAGTCTTGCACCAGCTTTATCGCAATGATCGCGCAGCAGCGTTTCGGATTTGATCCTGCTCCGGTTGCCGATCTGGTGCATTGGACCGACATCATCGACGGCGCGCTCTATCCGGATGCCAAAACGGCAGTCGAAATGGAGGCGCCCGCCATGAAGTTGACCATGGTCATCGAGTCCGCCCCCGACCATGGTTTTGTCCCGAACCTGATTCCGCTGCTGGCGGTGAAGCCGCTCGCCGAAATTCTCGAGGAGCCTTTCGTTGCGCCGCTTCTGCCCCCGCTGCTCCGGCGTCATGAAATTTCCATCGGAATCCTGAAGCAACGCACGGAGTGCAAAGATGCCACGATATTCTTCGACATCACCGATCACGATCTCGAAGGCTACAATAAATTCGTCCCCTATTATCTTCATCCCGAATCCATTTACAGTGTGGGGCTCAGCAAGAGCAGTTTTCGGGTAAAGGTTTCCGTAGGCTCGAATCCCTGGGCGCCGCAACCGCCGGAAGTAAACCTGGCCAGGATCTGTGAGCGCTACGGCGGAGGCGGTCATGCCCGGGTGGGCGCTATTTCCTTTAACGTGAACCAGCACGCGGCCGCCATCCGCGCGTCGCATGAGATCGTGGAAGAATTGCGCTCGGCGGTTCGCCAGAAAAGAAAGTGAAAAGATTGCGCTCCCAGTTCACGGCTCGACTCGCCGATTTGATCTTCGCCGATTTGATCCGGAGTGATACTCTGCCTTGACGAATTCGTCAGCCAATCTGTCCCCGCCCGAAGGTAAGCCCCTGACCGGGGTGCCGCGTCTTCCGATTCGTGCCCAGAAACCTCTGCTGCGCTTTGTGGCGTTGTTCGAGTTCGGCAAGGGCGTTTTCGTTATGGCGATGGGCCTTTGCGCCTTGCTGCTGGTTCACAAGGACGCCTGGCTGCTGGCGGAGAGTCTTCTGGCTCTCTTTCATATCAATCCCGACCGCCGCTACGCCCAGCTTTTTCTGGATTTCGCTGACAGCGCCACTGACAAACGCCTCTGGACCGCCGCCAGTGTTGCCTTCACCTACGGCGGGTTGCGTTTGATCGAAGCTTATGGCTTGTGGCGGCAGCGCGCCTGGGCTGAGTGGATTGCCTTTATCGCCGGGACGGTGTTTCTCCCACTCGAAATCCGCGAGCTGTCCCGGGGCATCACCGTACTTCGCGTCGTGCTCTTTCTGGGCAATCTAGGCGTGGTGACCTACATGTACTATCTGCTTCGCTACAACCACCGCGAGCGCCAGAAGGTGGCCGCGGCACCTCCCTTCGGCTAAGGCCTGCCCTGAAAACCGCGACTGGAGCCGGAATCGGCGTGATTGCTGCTGGAAATTTCCTTCGTTTTGCGCCATAATTCAGTTCGCGCGCTCAGGGAGGTTCCATGCGCATCCTCGCTCTGCCTTGCATTCTGCTCTTTCTGATTGGCTCCGCTGTCGCCCAGGACACCAACTTCGCCGCCGGGCCGCAGTATTTGCTTACCGGTTCGCCGCTCCTGGCGCACTCCATCGCCACG
>Ga0209006_10000885_pt1 | contig 27807 bp, 27 predicted proteins | sample JacPin_JW_Ref_O2_FD_188567 | JGI IMG/M metagenome (GOLD analysis project Ga0209006, IMG submission 188567) | Forest soil microbial communities from Algoma, Ontario, Canada - Jack Pine, Ontario site 1_JW_Ref_O2 (SPAdes) (version 2) | ecosystem: Environmental > Terrestrial > Soil > Boreal...
TTGCTACAGAATGCTGCGCGTTCGACTTGCATGTGTTAAGCACGCCGCCAGCGTTCGCTCTGAGCCAGGATCAAACTCTCGTTTGAAATCTGGTGTTTCCACTCGTGTGCATTGTCGATTCGCATCGAAATGCCACGGATGGGAACGAACTGTTTAAATCGCTCGGTTATCTCAAATGTGGTACGTACACCGGTACACCCGGCGCACGAACCGTAACCAAACGGGTTCTGGCATGTATCATCCGATTGTCAAAGAGCAGGTCAATCCAGGCCAGCTGGAAGGACTACAGACGAACCCCGATACTACCGAACGAGCTGTAAAGTGTCAAGCGTTAATCTGTTGTGAATAATTCATGGCCTGTGGATTTCTTGGTGCGCGGATTGAGGCGCTGTTCATGAACTTCCGATTAGAATGCCCACGGCGAAGACCAGCCCGCCTCCGACGATTACTTGCACGGCGGAGGAAACAATTGGCATATCCATATAACGATGACGAACAAAGCTGATGATGCCGAGCTCGACGATTACGACGGCTACCGCAGCCGTAAAGGCAATGTGAAAATCCGGGATGAGAAAAGGCAGCGTGTGGCCCAACCCGCCGAGCGTGGTCATCGAACCCGTAACAATTCCTCGGAGCAACGGCTTGCCGCGCCCGGTGAGCGAGCCGTCGTCGGAAAGCGCTTCGGCAAACGCCATAGAGATTCCCGCGCCGAGCGAGGCCGCGAGACCGACCAGAAAAGCGTCCCAGGTTTTGTGCGTGGCGAGCGCCGCGGCAAAAATGGGGGCGAGAGTTGAGACGGAGCCATCCATCAGGCCCGCCAGGCCGGGCTGCACGACCTGCAACATGAAGAGGCGCTTCCGCGACGTGTCTTCTTCCGTGCGAGCGCCCGATGCCGCCTGTTTTTCTTCGATGGATTCGGCGGCGGCGTAATGCTGGCGTTCGATTTCCGCCAGGTCGCCGAGCAGTTTGCGAGTGGAAGCATCGGAAACTTGTTGTAGAGCGCGCTCGTAAAAGCGTTCCGTTTCCAGTTCCATGATTTCGGCTTGCTTGCGAACCTTGTTGATACCGAGCGGCCGGACGAGCCATTCCGGGCGACGTTCGACGAAGCCTTTTACGTCCTGGCGGCGAATCAGAGGAATGTGATTGCCGAAACGCTGCTGATAGAGATCAATCAAGCGCTGGCGATGCCGAGACTCTTCGGCCTGCATGTCCTCAAACATTTTCGCGGTGGAGGGGTAGGTGTCGCGCAGGCCGTCGGCGAAGTCGCTGTACACGCGGCCATCCTCTTCTTCGAGCTGGATGGCGAGCGCAAGGATTTCTTTTTCGCTGAGATCTTTGAAGCGCTTCTTGGCCATGACGGCTGCTCCTCAAGACGGAGTATGGACAAGGCGATTATATCCGGCTAGGAACGAAAATGACTTAGAGCGCATGCGAAGGCTGATGGCCATCAGACGCCCGCACGAAGCAAGCCGGGGCCGGTGAGCAACCAAGAGGCGCGGGCACTGAATGAGTTTCTAAGCGTGACTGATACACTGTAACCTGTGCGTGGAATGGGAAAGAGTGCGCCACAGCCAGGGTGCTGCCGCATTCAAACACAAGCAGAGAGAAAAAATGAAGGTGCTATCCGTAAATGTTGCGCTGCCACGCCTGATCGCCTGGAAGGGCCAGACGTTTAACACCGGGATTTTCAAGGAGCCGGTCGCTGGACCCGTGATGATGCGGCAACTCGATTTGGACGGCGACCGGCAGGCGGATTTGTCCGTGCATGGCGGCCCGTACAAGGCGGTGTATGCGTATCCTTCGGAGCACTACGAGTTCTGGAAGAAGGAATTGCCCGGGATGGATTTGCCGTGGGGGCAGTTCGGCGAAAATCTAACTACGGAAGGTTTGAACGAGAACGATACGCACATCGGCGACGTCCTGCGAGTGGGCCAAGCCACCGTGCAGGTGACGCAGCCGCGAGTCCCATGCTTCAAACTGGCGGCGAAATTTCAGCGGGATGATATCTTAAAGCGCGTCCTGCAGAGCGGGCGCTCCGGATTTTACTTTGCGGTGATCGAGGAAGGGCTGGTGGCCGCGGGCGACACGATCGAGCGAATTCAGGACGACGCGAACAGCATTGCGGTGAGCGACATCAATAAACTCTACTACCACGGAATGGATGTTCCCTTGATGCGGCGAGTGATTCAACTAAACGCACTACCGATTGATTGGCGCGAACACTTCGCGGAAAAGCTGGCGACGCTGGAGCGCCATCCTTCGTAGCAACCGGCAAACCATGCAGCGCAAATCGATCCTCCATCAGTCATTTGAAGTAGGCATCTCGCTGAAGGGCGTGGGCGCGCTAATCGAAATTGCCAGCGGCATGGTGCTGTGGTTCGTGAAACCATCGCAGATGAACGACATCGTGCGCTGGTTGGGCGAGAATATGCTGGCCGATGCGCCGCATCACCCGTTTGCCGTGCATGTGCTGAATGCGTCGCAGCGATTCGCCGATAACGGCACCACGTTCGCATCGTTGTATTTGCTCGCGCATGGAGTCGTTAAATTGGCGCTGGTGATCTGTCTGATGCTCAATAAGATCTGGGCGTATCCGCTGACGATCGTCGTGTTCTGTGCGTTCATGGTGTATCAAGTCCGTCGCTTCACGCACACGCATTCGTGGGCGCTGATCTGGCTGACTGTTTTTGACGCCGTGATCGTGTATCTGACTTGGAAGGAATATCAAGAGCAGAAGGCCAAGCGAAGTGAAAAAAGTGCCGTGCAGTGATCGAAGCTGCTAGTCGAGCGGTTCGGCGTCAATGCCGATATTCTTTTCTCCGGCAGCTTTCTTTTCGTTGTACTTCTTTACCCACGCAGCAAAGCTCTTGCCGGCAGCCGTATCACGGCCGGTGAATGCCAGGGCAGCGACATCGCTATACGGAATGCTCAGCTTTCCGGGCTGGTCCTTGGGCATCACGCGGATGAAGCAATCGGAGAGCGCAGGGCCTTTGATTTTGCGATCGAAGATGTAGCCTTCGATTTTCTGGCCGTTTTTCAGGGTGATGGTCAGGTCGCCGCGATAGTCGAAAGCTTTCTCAAGCGCTTCATGAATTTCGGAAACTGACGCGAGCGCGGGAATCCATCCCTCCAGATTTTCGTGGACGATACCAAGGCGTTCCTCGGCGCCAGACTCAGGCGATATAGATGTATTGGGATCTGACATGGCGATTGGGAACGGCTATGCCTTCGGCGAAATGGCGATTTGCACGAGCTGGCCGGAATTATTTCCGGAGTTTTTCGTGGCGCCGCCCATGGCATCAGGGTCTTTGTATTTGTTGAAGATCGTCGCGCGCACCGTGCTGAGGAATCCGCCGAGCGAACCGAACATATCGTCCACGGCGCTGGCTTCATAACCGCTGTGCACCATGCAATTCGCGCACTTCGGATTGCCGCTCTCGGTGCCGTAACGGTCCCAGTCGGTTTCGCGGACCAATTCCGCGAAAGTATCGGCGTAGCCGTCTTGCAGCAGGTAGCAGGGCTTCTGCCAGCCGAAAATATTGTAAGTGGGCATGCCCCAGGGAGTGCATTTGTAATTGCGCTTGCCCATGAGAAATTCCATGAACAGCGGGCTGAGGTTGAAACGCCACCGCTCGCTGCGATTGCTCAAAATCTGGCGGAACAGCTCGCGCGTCTTTTTCCTGCTGAGGAAATGTTCCTGGTCGGGAGCTTTATCGTAGGTGTAACCGGGCGAGAGCATCATGCCCTCGACGCCCAGGTCCATCATATCGTCGAAGAAGTGGCGAACGCTTTGCGCATCGGCTCCGTCGAAAAGCGTGGTGTTGGTGGTAACGCGGAAGCCGCGCTGCAGCGCGAGCTGTATCGCTTCGACGGCTTTGTCGTACGTGCCTTCGCGGCAGACGGCGAAATCGTGTTCTTCGCGCTGGCCGTCCATGTGAACGGAAAAGGACAAATATTTGCTCGGAGTAAAGAGGTGCAGCTTTTCTTTCAGCAGCAGCGCGTTGGTGCAGAGGTAGATGTATTTTTTGCGCGCGACCAGGCCGGCCACGATTTCGGCGATCTGGGGATGCATCAGAGGCTCGCCGCCGGGGATGCTCACCATCGGCGCGCCGCACTCTTCCACAGCGCTGAAACATTCCTCGGGGGTTAGCTGCTTCTTCAAAACGTGCGCGGGATATTGGATTTTGCCGCAGCCGGCGCAAGCAAGGTTACAGCGCAGCAGCGGCTCCAGCATCAAGACGAACGGGTAATGCTTGCGTCCCTTCAGCCTTTGGCTGATGACGTAAGAAGCCGTCGTCCACATTTGTGAAACTGGAACTGCCATTTGGTCCTTTTCCTGCTTACTCGGCGCACACACTGCGTTGCGCATAGTGTTTAGACTCTAATGGTACCGGATTCGATGCCTGCTGTGAACCCGAGACTCACAGAGAAGGTGCTTAAATCAACGCAAAGCCTCGGTCCCGTCCAAGTGACTGAATGCGCGAAAGATATGGACGTGTTGTAGGTGGCCTTGCGTGCGGTTTTCGTGTAAATTTTCTAATGATGAGCGATCCCGTGAAATTCAGTGTGGGCCTGGTGCAGATGGCCGTGAGTCGGGTGCCACAAGACAATCTGGCGCGGGCCATTGCGAAAATCGAAGAGGCGGCGCGTGGCGGCGCTCAGGTCGTGTGCCTGCCAGAATTATTTCAATCGCAATATTTTTGCCAGCGGGAAGACACCGCCAATTTTGATTTGGCGGAGGCGGTGCCTGGCCCGACGACTCAAGCGCTGGGCCGCGTGGCGCAGAAAACGCGCGTCGTGGTAGTGGCGCCGCTATTCGAGCGGCGGGCCGCGGGCGTGTATCACAATACGGCGGCGATCATTGATGCGGACGGCAAGATCGCGGGAGTTTATCGGAAGATGCACATTCCCGACGATCCTGCCTATTACGAGAAATTTTATTTCACGCCGGGGGATTTGGGGTTTCGCGCCTTTGCGACGCAAGCGGGGAAAATCGCCACGCTGATTTGCTGGGATCAGTGGTACCCGGAGGGAGCGCGCCTGGCAGCCCTGAACGGCGCGTGCATTCTTTTTTACCCGACGGCGATCGGGTGGCATCCCAGCGAAAAGGAATCGAATGGAGCGGCGCAACGCGATTCCTGGCGCACGGTGCAACGCGGGCACGCTATCGCCAACGGACTTTATGTGGCGGCGGTGAATCGCGTGGGGCACGAAATTCCCGCGGCCGGCGGCGACGGCCTGGAATTCTGGGGCGGATCATTCTTGTGCGACCCGCAAGGAGTGGTGATTGCGGAGGCTTCCACCGATCGCGAAGAAATTTTGTACGGCACGGTGGACCTGGCGCACCTGGAAGACGTGCGGCGCAATTGGCCTTTTTTGCGCGACCGGCGCATTGACGCCTATCACGGCATCGAACAACGATTCCTCGACGACAAATCTTGAAACGGCCGCTCAGCACAAACCTTATGAATGACGTGAACACGCCTGCTGCTCTGGGTTTTTCCATGCCAGCCGAATGGGTGAAGCACGAAGCTACGTGGATCGGCTGGCCGCACAATCCCACGGATTGGCCGGATAAGCTCGAACCGATTCAATGGGTCTACGGCGAAATCGTGCGGAAGATTGCGCCTGGCGAGATCGTGCGAATACTAGTCAATTCGGCCGAGCATGAAAAGCTGGTGCGCGGCGTTTTGAAAAGAACCGGCGTGGATATGAACCGCGTGCAATTTTTTCGTTTTGCGACGAATCGCGGATGGACGCGCGATTTCGGACCGATTTTTTTGCGGCGTGCTAAACCACGGCGCGAAGTGGCTATCGCAGGATTCCGATTCAATGCTTGGGCGCGCTATCCCGACTGGCAGAAAGATGATGCGATTCCGGGGCAAGTGGCGCGGCGCTTGAAACATCGGATGGTGCCGGTGCGCTACGGCGGGCGCGATGTGGTGTTGGAAGGTGGAAGCATTGACGTCAACGGTCGCGGTACCGTGCTGACCACCGAAGAATGTTTGCTGGATCAAAAACGGCAGGTGCGCAATCCGGGATTCAGCCGGGCGGACACGGAAACGGTTCTGCGCGAAAGCCTCGGCGTGCAAAATATTGTGTGGCTGGGCAAGGGCATCGCGGGCGACGACACGCATGGACACGTGGATGACCTTTGCCGGTTTGTGAATGCGCGCACGGTGGTGCTGATTCGCGAGAAAAACCGGCGTGACGCGAATTACAGGCCGCTGGAGGACAACCGGGAGCGTTTGCGCGGCGCGCGACTGGAGGATGGAAGCAAGATCGAGGTGGTCGAGCTGCCCATGCCCGCGCCGCTGCATTTCGAAGGCGTGAGGCTGCCCGCAAGCTACGCGAATTTTTATATCGCGAATTCGGCCGTGCTCGTGCCGACGTTCAACGATCCGAATGACCGAGTGGCGCTGGGAATCCTCGGTGAACTATTTCCAGGACGCGCCGTGGTTGGCATCCATGCGGTGGATCTGGTGTGGGGATTTGGCACGCTTCATTGTTTAACGCAGCAGCAACCCTCGCGGTAATCTCTGCAGAATTTGCGATATCGATTGCGTTACAAGCGAGCCGAGGTCCGTGCCGAAACGAAACAGCACGGATGCACGGCGAAAGTGTGCGCGGGCTGATTGATTAATGAATGCTAATGCCGGCGTACGCTGCAGAAATCACAGCCGTGCAATTCCCTCCCCGGTAAGCTCTGTGCAAGCTCCTCGCACGCTTTGAAGCGCACAACGACAGCGTATCGCGAAATTCGCTATTTCTAAGGCCTTTGGGCAATCGGCAACGCGATTGCCTGATTTCCTGGGCATATGATCCGCACGAGCGTGCGTTGCGGTTGTACAAGCCGCTTCGGGAGAGCACAGAACAATGGCAGTCCCGATCCACGAACCGGGTTCAACCGAAAACGATGGCGGTACAGCCGAGCGGCCGCTGAACGTTCTGGTGATCCACGAAATTTTGCCGCACCCGGATCGTCACGGGGCGGACGTGCAATGGATGCAGATGTTGCGCGAGCTGCGCGTGCAGGGCCACAAAGTGCTGCACGTTGCGCGCAGCGGCGCAAATCGCGAGCGATACGCCGCGGGAGTGGAGGCGCTGGGGATACCGGTTTACACGCCCGATGCTAAACGGATGCGATTTCTCGGCTTTGATTTTCCGGTCGAATGGACTTTTGAGCAGCTTCTCAGTGAAAACCAGTTCGATCTTGCGATTCTCTTTCATTGGTTCTGGAATGGCATTTCGATTCCGGAGCACTACATGGAAGAAATACAGCGCTGGTCTCCCAAAACCTTTATCGCCGTGCTGACGGACGATCAGCAAGGGGTGCGCGAAAAGCAGATGGCGGAACTGACCGGCCAGTGGTCGGACTATGAACGCTCGTACGATTTCACCAGCCGCGAGTTCCAGGTGTACCGGCGAGCAGATGTGGTTCTGACAACTTCAGAAGACGACAGAAACGCATTTCTGCGCGGGGCTCCCGAGCTTGTGACAGGAAGAATGCCGATGATCGCGAGCGTGGGACCGGAAGGCGGTACGTTTTCGGAGCACTCCGGTTTTCTATTTCTCGCGAATTTTGACAATCCGGCGAACCGCGATGCCAGTGATTGGATGCTCGCGGAGATCTGGCCACGCATTCGCGCACAACTTCCCGGGGGCGGAGCTGGCGTTGGTGGGAAACAATTTGCCGGCCGAACTGGGTGTAGGAGAAAAGGGCGTGTTGCGCGTCGGGTATGTTGCGGATCTGGGCCCGATTTTCGCGAAATGCCGGGTGGCGCTCTCGCCGGTGCGATTTGGCACTGGCATCAAGACCAAGAACCTCTCAGCGCTCGCACATGCGGTTCCGTTGGTGACAATCACCGTCGGCGCGGATGGCATGGCGCTGCGGCACAACGAAACCGCGTTGATTGCCGACACGCCGCAGGAATTCGCCGACGCCGCAGTTCGTGTTTACGGGGACGAAGCCCTATGGAGCCGGCTGGCACGGCGGGGGCGCGCACACATTCTCGAGGATTTCAGCGAGAAGCGCATGCAGGAGGGGGTACGCAACCTGATCGAGCGCGCCAGGCACACAAAACCAAATGCGTATGATCCTGATTTCGCGTGGCCGTACCTGCTCGTCGAAAAACGTTTTCCCGAGGTAGTAAACGGCGAGCCAGCGGGGCAACGACTTTTTCTTCGGAAGGCTCGCTACACCAATCTGGCGGATGAATTTCTCGAGCAACAGCAGCCAGCGCAGGCTTTGGAGCAACTGCGATACATTTTCAGCCATATGCGAGGACGCGTGCCGGCTAGCGGTCTGTACTTACGCGCGGCCCAACTGATGTCTTGCTGCTATCGCGAACTGGGCGAGAACGAAAAGGCGTCACAGTATGCCGCGAGAATCGAACGGATTCTCTCCAACGGAAACTTTGCGTTGCGGCCGCCGGCGGAATCGAACAACGCGCGCAGGATTCACGCGCAGCCACACACACCCGTATTTTCCGTGATCATCCCGACCTATAATCGCCAGCCGGTGTTGGCGGAGTGTTTGGATGCGCTGGGGCGGCAGAGCGTACAGCCGGAAATGTTCGAAGTCCTCGTGGTGGACGACGGTTCCACGGACGAGACCGAGCAATTCTGCCGCAACTTTCAGCCCGACTATTCATTTCAATACTTGCAGCAATTGAATGCAGGCGCCGGCGCGGCGCGGCGCCGCGGCGTGCAGCACGCCCGCGGCGAATATCTCGTCAGCTTCAACGACGACACAATTTCCGCGCCCGACTTGCTCGCCGAGCATTGGAAAGCGCACCAGGGCCGAGGGGACGTACGACAATGCGTGTTGGGAGATTTTCGTTTTCCGCCGGCGGCGCAACAGCGCGCGCTGACGCGATTCCTAACGCAAAGCCCTTTCTTTTTCCCGCAGGTGACGCTGCGGGCCGGCCAATATTGGGAGTACACCTACGTGGTGACCTGCAACTTAAGCGTGAAGCGGTGCTCGCGGTCGGCTCGTTTGATGCGCGCTTCCGCGTGGCGGAAGATTCGGATCTCGGGCTGCGATTGAGCCGCAAGGGATTTTCCGTCCGCTACGTTCCCGAGGCGCAAGCCATCCACCAGCATCTTCCCTTTACGATTCCGGACATGATACGGCGCGCTACATCTTATGGAGCGAATCAGCTGGCTTTTCTGCGCAAGCATCCCACGCTGCTGCAGGGAGGAAGAACGTTTTTCGGAATGCTGGACAACGAGGCTGCGGAGAAATGGCGCGCGCTGGTAAACAAGAGAAAGCAAGAGACCGAATCGCTTGCGGCGACGCTGACACGAATCGATTCCGTGGACTTCGCTCCGTTTTTCACGATGAAGAAGGGCGACGGAACCGTGGCAGATGAGATCACCAAGTTGTTCCAGCGCGCGGTGCCGGATATCTACTGGTATTATTATTTTTCGGGATTGTTGCGCATCTGGGACGAAGAACGCGTCCGTCCATCCACGGAATCGCTGCGGGCGGCTATCGTTCTGGACGAAGCTTACATTTGACGGGCGCGGTTTCTCTCGCGGGCGATCTATAGCATCGAACTTTCTGGGCCGATTTGTCCCACTCAACACGGCAAGTGCCTGCTCCGCAAATCGGCGCGCGCTCCATCGTAGCGCGGCGGTCTTGTAGTATTGTTTCCGTCGAAAGCGATTGACGGAATCGTCTCTCACATGACCTCCGACTCCTCCCACTGGCGGAATTGGACGCTCGCCGAACGAGAGCGGCAATATTCGCCGAGCACCTGTGTGGCTGCGATTGAGCCGTACCTGGACGCATACGTCGCGCGCAGCCGCGAAGCGGAGCGGCAATGTCGCTGCCGGAAGAATTTGCTCTGGGGCGAACGACCGGATGAAACGTTCGATTATTTCCCGGCTGGATCCACTGATGCGCCCTTGCTGGTTTATTTTCATGGCGGCTATTGGCAGGAATTGTCGAAGAACGAATCGCTTTTTGCAGCGCCGGATTGCGTGGCGAAGGGAATTGCATTCGCGGCGATTGATTACACTTTGGCGCCGCAGGCCACGCTTGGAACGATTGTGGAGCAGTGCCGGCGCGCGATTGCCTCGCTGCATCGGCAGGCCGCGACGCTGGGGTTCGATGCGCGCCGTATTTATGTTGCGGGTAATTCCGCCGGGGCGCACCTTGCCGCGATGCTCTTGGTGGAAGGCTGGCAGGCAGAGCGTGGTGTTCCTGACGATGTTGTTGCTGGCGCCGTGCTGCTCAGCGGGATTTACGATCTTGAGCCCTTGGTCGGTACATATATTGACGCGGCGTTGCACTTGACGGCTGAGGATGTAGCAACGTTGAGTCCGCAGCGGCTGAAAGCAGGGCGACCGGTGAAAACAATCATAGCGTGGGGCGAAAATGAAACGGCGGAATTCAAACGGCAGAGCCGCGCTTTCGCTTCGGCGCTCGTTGGTTCCGGATTTCCGGTAACTGCGTTTGAGGTTGCCGGCGCGAATCACTTCGATATTGTGTTCGGGCTGGCGAATCGCGAAAGCTTATTGGGTGCGGCCACCATCGACATTATTCACGACACGAAGAAAAGAGACACTTAATTGCAGGAACGGACATTGCAGCGGTGCGTGATCGGTGCCGTGGCCCTCACGCTTTGATTTCTGACAGGAATTTATCCGCGAACGTGTGAACATCCAGGAACGAGTTGTACAGCGGAACCGGCGCAACGCGCAGAATGTCTGGCTCGCGCCAGTCGCAGATTATTCCCTGTTGCGACAGGCGGTCGCAAACGGCGCGGCCGCCTTTCTTTATTTGCAACGACAGCTGGGCGCCGCGTTGTGAGGAATTGCGCGGAGTTAAGATGGAAAACTTTTCGCACACCTCGCGAGCGAGGAGAAATTCAAGATAACTCGTCAGAGTTTCGCTCTTGGCCCGCAGTCGCGCGATTGTAACTTCGTCAAAAATCGCCATCGAGGCGCGCAGCGCGGCCATGCACAGAATCGAGGGATTGCTCAGTTGCCAGCCTTCGGCGCCGGCGATGGGTTGGAAACGCGACGGCATCTGGAAGCGGCTGTTTTTATCGTGGCCCCACCAACCCGTGAATCGCGGCAACTCCTGATTCCGCGCGTGACGTTCGTGGACGAAACATCCGGCGACGCAACCGGGGCCGCCATTGAGATATTTGTAGCTGCACCAAACGGCGAAATCCACGTCCCAATCGTGGAGATGGAGTTGCAGATTTCCGGCCGCGTGCGCCATGTCGAAGCCCACGACGCAACCTTGGGCGTGCCCAGCCTCAGTGATGCGTCGGCAATCGAAGGCTTGTCCGGTGAAGTAATTCACTCCGCCGAGCAGGATCAGCGCGATCTGTTCACCCTTTTCAGCGACTAACTTCTCGATATCTTCGGTGCGAATCGTCGCCTCGCCGGGGCGCGGTGGGATTTCAATCAATGATTCCACCGGGTCGTAGCCGTGGAAGCTGATTTGCGATTGCACGGCGTACTGGTCCGAAGGAAAAGCGCTCGATTCGATGACGATTTTGTGGCGCGCGGGCGTGGGCCGATAAAAAGAAACCATCATCAGGTGTAGATTTACGGTGAGCGAATTCATCACCACTACTTCGCTGGGCAACGCTCCTACGAGCCGCGCGGTCGGGGCGGCCAGGATCTCGTGATACGGCATCCAGGGATTTCTGGCGTGAAAGTGGCCCTCGACTCCGAGGCGTTCCCAGTCTTGCAGCTCCTGTTCGATATAGGCGCGCGCGGATTTTGGCTGTAGGCCCAGGGAATGGCCGCAGAGATATACGCAATCGGAACCCGCGGACGTCTTTGGAATGTGGAAACGATCGCGATAACCGGCAAGTGGGTCGGCGGCGGACATCGCGATCGCGAACTCGCGGCCGGACTCGAACTTGATTCTGGTCACTTAGAGCGTCTCCAAGGGATTCAGGTCGCGATGAATCAAGTGATCCGCTTTTTTCCAGTCGAGATCTTCGATGCGAGAGATGGGATCGCACAATTCCGCCAGCAGGCGATCCTGAATCTTCCCGCGCGAGAATGCGACTGAGTACGGGACGCGATGAAACGTCACCATCGCATATTTGGGCACGAAGTGGCGCGGATATTTGGCCTCGAGCGCGAGCTCTACTTTCTTTCTGAAGAGAAAGCGGGGATCCGCGACGCGATCGCGCATTTCGATGAAGTTTTCCAGGGCCATGTCCGCGATGGCATCCGTATTGGGCTTGCGGCCCTGCTCGAATTCCTGAAACAGCTTCGCCCAGTTGGGGCCGTGACGATCGAGCAGCTCCAGAAATACGGTGCAATCTTCAAACGCACAATTCATGCCCTGACCGAAGAACGGCACTATGGCGTGTGCCGAATCGCCGAGCAGCAGCACCTTTCCGTCCACTTGCCACGGCGCGCTCTTGATTGTGACCATCGAGCCGGTCGGATTGCCTGAGTAGTTTTCCCGGAGCTGCGGCATGAGCGGCAGAGCATCGGCGAATCGTTCAGCGAAGAAGTTTGACGCTTTTTCTCTGGTGTCCAGGTTCGCAAAACTTACTGGACCTTCGAACGGCAAGAACAAAATGCAGGCAAACGTGCCGTCAATATTCGGCAACGCTATCAGCATATAGGCGCCGCGCGGCCAGATGTGCAACGCGTTTAGTTCGAGAACATGCTTTCCGCCAGCCCCAGCGGCGATAGTCAGTTCCTTATAACCGTAGTCGAGAACTTCCTGTGAGAAATTCAGACGGCCGAGTTTCTGCATATCCTGACGGATGGCGGAGGCGGAGCCGTCCGTGCCGATCACGACTTCGGAATCTGCCGTCGTCTCGCGCCCGGTTTCCTCGTTACGAAAACGCGCGGCACCGATGGTCCAATCCATTCCGATGCAGCGTTCGCCAAAACGAATCTTGACGCCCTGGGCTTCGGCGGCATTCATCAGCGTGACGTTCAAGTCCGCGCGCGAAATGGAATTGATGACCTCGGTGTCGTTCTTGCCGTAAGGCTGGAACGTGAGTTCACCGGTTAGCGAGTGCATCATGCGGCCTTTCATCGGGATGATGATGCGGCTCATCTGGTCCCACAGGCCGGCTTCGCGAAGCGCGTGAATGCCGCGCGTGGATACGGCGAGGTTGATCGAGCGACCAGCGCTCGTGCGAATCAGGCGCATGTCCGGGCGGCGCTCGAAGATCTGCACTGGGAATCCGCGCTGCGCCAGCGAGATCGCGAGCAAGGGGCCGGTGAGACCCGCACCGACGAGCGTTATTGTATGGGAGCGATTCTGCATGTGGTGGACAGGCGCGTGGCTTGCGGCAGGATCGCGGCTCAAGCGATCATCCTTCCAGATACGTGCGCGCTTCCCATAGTTCCGGGAAGAATTTCTTTTCCAGCGTGAGCTTTAGGTAGGACGAACCGGCGCTGCCGCCCGTGCCCATCCGTATGCCGATCGTGCGTTCGACCATTTGAATGTGGCGAAGGCGCCAGCCGACGACCAGCTCGTCGAATTCGGTAAGGCGCTCGCACACGTCAATCCAGTCGCGGTGATTGCGTTCGTCTCGGTAGAGCGCGTGAATTGCTTTGGCGCGGGCTTGGAAGCGTTCTTCTTCGGTCGCTGCGGCGGTCGGCGGCTGCAAAGTGCCCAAAGCTTCCAGAGCTTTGAAAAATACGTCGCGCAAGGAATCTTGACGAAGCCGGCGGAAGAGAATAGCGTGTGTTTCCGGCGTCAGCTCGTGATAACGCAGCATTTTTTCGTCCTTCAGGCCGCAAAGGAATTCGAGCTCGCGGAATTGTTCGGACTGAAAACCGCTTGCAGGAGCCAGTTTTTCGCGAAACGCGAGGAAGTGAGTGGGCAACATTGTTTCGAGAATGGTGAACTGCTCGACCAGCACACGCATGATTTCCGTGCAGCGGCGCAACAGGCGGGCCGCTTCATACACGCCGTCGCGCGATGCCGGATTATCGCAGGTCGAGCGCAGGTTCGCGACGACGGCATCGAGGTCGTGGAGCAATTCCTTGAACCAGAGCTCGTAGGTCTGATGAACGATAATGAAAAGCAATTCGTCATGGTGCTCCGGAGACGACGCGGGATGCTGGAGGCGCAACAGTTCCGGAACCTGGAGATACGAACTGTAGGTCAGTTTATTCGCGGAGCGTGCTTCGTCATTTTCGATCGTCCGGATGTCGGCGGCGCTACGGGCTGGACAGCCGAAGGAACTGTTTGTTTGCACTACCTTATTTACAACCGGCCCACCTGCTTCCTGCGGCAGGCCGAGCCACGTTTGTGCATTCGCGCCAAGCAATTTCGTCTTTGCGTCGGCGGGAAGCTGGCTTTCGCGAATGAGGGCGCCCACGCGCTCTTCTCCGAGCGGGAATGGATAGTCGGAGCCGAGCAGAACACGGTCCGCGCCCATGACCTCGACCAGAAATTGCAGCGTGCGCTGGTCGAAGACCGCGGAATCGACATAGAACCTGTCGAGATAGTGGTTCGGAGGAAATTGTGCGGCACCGCGGCAGAGCTCCTGCTGATCCCACGCATTCCGCAAGCGGCCGAGAAGAAATGCAAAACTTCCGCCGCCGTGTGCGAAGCAAATGCGCAAGCTCACGGGCAAGCGGTCGAGCGCCCCGCTGACGATCAGCGCCACGAGCGACAGTTGCGTTTCTGCCGGCATGCCCACGGTCCACGACATCATGTATTTCGGCATGCGCTGCACAGCCATCATGTCCCACGGGTGAACGAACACGGCGGCCCCTTCATCCGCACAATGATGGAGAAACGTGACGATTCCCGGGTCGTCGAGATTCTTATCACCGACGTGATTGCCAATCTGCACGCCAATATGCCCGGCGCGCATGCAGCGAGTGAGTTCGGCGCAAGAAGCATCAACATCCTGCAGCGGCACCTGGCAGAGCGCGCGTAATCTTCCTTTGCCGCGAGCGCACAGCTGCAAGCCCGCGTCATTAAATATTCGAGCGCAATCCAGCGTTTGCTGCGGTTCGCGATTGTAGGCAAAAAGCACGGGCGTGGCGGAAACGACCTGGTGAGTTACGCCGTCGCGGTCCATTTCTTCCAGCCGGACACTCGCGTCCCAGCAAGCCGCGGTAACGTGACGGAACACGCGATTGCCGATCATGATCACCGCTTTGCCGGGCTCGGTGTGCTTGATCGACGGCCAATCAGGCGTGCCGAATCGCGCCGCGAGGTCCGGCCACGTTTCCGGAAAGAAATGTGTGTGAATGTCGGTGACTGGCATGTCGTTTTCGCCGCGCGAAATATGCGCTACTTCTTTACCGGCTTCCCCGGGTGGACTTCGCCGCAGTTCGGGCACACGCGCAACTTTTCTTTCTGATAGAACTTTTCGAATAGCGGCGGTAGATCGGTGACGATGCTCTTCAAGAGCACTTCGGCGCGATAAATCAGGTGATGGCATTTCCCGCAGTACCATTCGAAGCCGTCTTTCACACCCTCGGGACGGGGAATTTCGACGACCAGGCCAATCGTGCCGGGAGTGAGACGCTGCGGCGAATGTCGCGTGTGCTTCGGGAGCAGAAAGATTTCTCCCTCTTTGATGGGAATCTCGATCGGTGGTTTTCCGGGCTGTTCCATCACGCGAATAAAAATGTCGCCTTTCAGCTGATAGAAAAATTCCTCGGTGGGATCGTCATGATAATCCACGCGTTGATTCGGCCCGCCGACGACGGTGACGATGATGTCGCCGTCATCCCAAACCTGGGCATTGCCCACGGGGGGCTTCAGTTTTTCGCGATTGGCGTCAATCCACCCCTGAAAGTTGAAGGCCTTCATGGTTTTGATCGATGGCATTATTTTTTCCTTTCGCCTTCGGCGATCGGCTTGTAGGCGATCGCTTTCATCTCGATGAGCAGCTGCGGGTGGGGCAATTGATGAACGGCGACGGTGGTGCGCGCCGGACCGCTTTCGTTGAAGTACTCGTTGTAAACCTCGTTGTAGCCGGCAAAATCATTCATGTTCACGAGATAGCTGGATATCTCGACGACATCGCTCAGTTTCGCGTCCACGCTGGCGAGAATGTCGCTGATATTGTGGATGACGGCGCGCGTCTGCGCGCGAATATCGAGTTGAGTGGCGCCAAGAGCATCGGCTTCCGCCCCGGCGATGGTATTGTCCGCGCGACGAGAACTGGTGCCGGAAACGAACAGATAATCCCCGGCGCGTTTAACGTGCGGAAACTTCCCGCGCGGCTGCGCTTTGCCCGGAACGACTTTGCTTTCGATTACCATCAGTCACTCAACTTAACGCAGATATTGTTCAGTTCGGAGTAAAAGTTCAAGGAATGTACCCCGCCTTCGCGGCCGATGCCGGAAAGTCCCACACCTCCGAACGGAGTGCGGAGATCGCGCAGAAACCAGCAATTGACCCAGGTGATTCCGGCGCGGAGTTTTTCGGCGACGCGGTGGCCGCGCTTGAGATTCGAGGTCCAGACCGATCCTGCCAGCCCGTACTGCGTGCCGTTCGCTTTGGCGATGGCCTCTTCTTCGGTATCGAACGGCGCGATGTGGCAAACGGGGCCGAAGATTTCCTCCTTCACGCAGCGCGCCGATTCAGGCAGCCCGGTGAAAATCGTGGGCTGCACGTAAAAGCCGGCGTCGCGAGCATCGCTGAATTTTGGGATTCCGCCGCCGGTGATCACCGTCGCGCCCTCTTCGCGCGCCAGTTGATAGTAGGCAAGAACCTTGTCGCGATGAGCTTTGGAAATGAGCGGGCCTGTGGTGGTGGCCTGTTCCATCGGCCATCCGACGCGCAACGATTCGGCTTTATGTTTGAGCGCGGTCACGAAGCGATCCATTAGTTTGCGCTCGACGTACACGCGTTCAGCGCAAAGACAGACCTGGCCGGTATTGAGGAAAACCGCATCCGCGATACCATTCACCGTTTCGTCGAAATCGCAATCGGCAAAAACGATGGCGGCATTCTTTCCGCCCAGTTCAAAGGACACCGGTTTCACAGTGGGAGCGACCGCGCGCATGATGGCCGCCCCGGTGCGCGATTCGCCCGTAAAAGTGATCGCGTCCACTCCCGCGTGCGCGGTGAGGAATTCTCCCGCCGAATCGGGACCGAAGCCGTGAACCACATTGAAAACGCCGGCGGGCACTCCGGCCGTTTGCATGACTTCCGCCAGCAACGTCGCGGTGGCGGGAGTTTCTTCGGAAGGTTTGACGACCACGCAATTCCCGCACGCGAGCGCGGGAGCCACTTTCCAGGTGAGCAGCAGGAGCGGCAGATTCCACGGCGTGACGATTCCGACGACACCGAGAGGCTTGCGGACCGCGTAATTAAGCGCGATCACGCCGTCGGGAGTCTCGGTGCGGAATGATTCCAGGCCAGCGGTCTTGATGACGTCGGCAAACGCGCGGAAATTCGCCGCGCCTCGGGGGATATCAATGCGCGACGCGAGCGATATGGGTTTTCCGGTGTCGACGATTTCCGCGTGCAGAAAATCCTGGAAGCGCGCCTCGATTCTGTCAGCGATTATGTGCAGCAGCGCTGCGCGAGCAGGAACAGTCCAGCGGCGCCATTCTCCGCGCTGCGCTTGGCGGGCGGCAGTGACGGCTTCATCCACCTGCGCTCGACTGGCTTCACATACTTGCGCGATTACGGAGCCGTCGGCGGGATTCACGTCGGCGAACTCGCGCGCGCTGCCCACAAAATGCCCGTTGATATAATTTTGCAGGAGTTTCACGGAACCATCTGCACTTCTGAGCGCTTCCGCCGTCACGCGTTGCTATGGCCAAAGCGCTGCTAGCACGATATCAAAAGCGGACGGACTTGGAACATGGAAAACGATTCCGAAGCCGCGGAACATGGCCTCAAGCCCTAAGCTGCTTGCGAACAACGGGCACAAGCGCTGCGCCGCGGCGAGCGGCACGCCCACAATGGCACACTAGAGTGCGCCATCGGTGACGTAGCACCCCTGACTTTCGATTGGCATTGGCACGTGCATCAGAACTGCGTGCGAGGGGAACAGAATCTTTGCAGGTCGCGCGTTTAGTTCATCCTCATAACCTGTCTCTGACAGCCTCGACGGGCCATGACATAAACACAGCGAAATCACCGCGGCCTCAGCCGCTGCAGCACGATTTCACAGCTTCAACGCGGGCTATTCGCCGCAACGTCACTTTCCCGGCTGTGCCTGCTGCGGTGGATGGCTCACAAAATACTGCGTGATGCCGCCCGAAAGCTGCTGCAATCCAGCGGTCACGTTCCGATCCATCGCCTCGACGATCGCCGGCACATTCTTCCCTTGTACCGGTTCATCGTGCGTATAGATCTGGCTCCATACCGTAGTGCGCGATGCCGGATCGTACAACTCCAGCTGAATCGAGAAACGCGCCACTAGCTCGGGCTGGTCCACGCCATACATCGAGTACAAGTGGCCCCGCACCACGTACTCGCCGCGCGCGTTGCCCGTGACTTTCGAGACGGATTGGAATTGACGCGACGAGCGCAGAATCGTTACCAGCATATCCTGCACCATGTCTGCCGCGGGTTCCGCCCAGCGGTCGTACTCGTACGTCCCCAGCTGCACCGGACCAGACCCGTACACCAACCGATCGTCGTGATACAGATGCGAGGCGATGAATCGCCCCACCAGCAATGTCACGGGAATCTGCGCCGATGGGGAATTGGCTGGAGCGGGGTTCACATCCAACACGTAATACTTCACCGGACGCGCCGCGCCGCATCCGGCCACCAACATCGCCAGCATCAGGAGTGCGCTAATTTGCGTGCGACGGCTCAACACTCTTTGCTCCTTCTCGCGTTCTTTCTTCGCGTCGTTGCCGGGCTGCTGCTGCAAACGAATTCTCATCCTGCTTCGGTTCCGCTATTTCGGCGGCGCCGTCCCGGGCGCGTGTGGTTTCGGGTCGGCCGCGCGCAGGATCGAATAGGGCCGCGTCTTGATGGACTCCGTGAACGAATTCAGGTTCTCCGTAACGTGACGCAGGTTATCAATAATCTCGTCCAGATTTTCCTGATTACCGGTCACCGTGTCATTCAGTGAAGCCACGATCGAATTCACGTTCACCAGCGCCTTGCGCAGGTCAATGATCGCCTGCCGGATGTCCGCGCGATTTTCCGAGAGCATCCCATCCAGATGCTGCAGCGTCTCATCCGCCTGGTCCGATGTTTTCTGGAAGCTCGCGATCACAGGTTTCAGGTTGGCCGTCGCGTCATTAATATGATTCAGCGTCGAGTGCACCAGCGGGCGATCCTCTTCCAGCATCCCGCGCACGTGGCCCAGACTCGCGGATAGGTTCGCGCGGTTCTGATCGTTCAGCAAGTCGTTCACTCGGGCCAGCGTAACCTTGAGCTCCACCACCCGTGAGTTCAGGTTCGTGATCAACTCGCTCGCCTGCGGCGTTAGCGCGTTGATGCTGTCCGCAATGTCCGAAAAACTTGTTGGTTCTTTAGATTTCAGCACCGCATCGCGCTGCGCGCGGGGCGCCGCCGCCGAACCAGCCAGAATCTCCAGGAAATTTTCTGCTAAAGGACTGGTGCTCGTCACCACCACCGTGCTGTCCGTCTTCACAGGAATATTCGGCTTCGCTGTGAAATCCACTTTCATGCGCGAGGGATCGTTGGGATCAACCTGCACTTTGCTGATGCGTCCCACCGGCGGTCCATTCAAATAACGAACTTCCGAGCCCGGCCCCAATCCGCCGGCATTCTTGAAATACGCATGGTAGGGCGTGTCCGCTTTGTCGAGTGTGCCGGAAAGCGCAAACACCGTGGCAATCAGCAACGCCGCCACCACCAACACAAACAGCCCGACGTATGCTTGCTCGCGCTTCGAATCCATCCGTGTCCTCGACCATTTCTGCGCGCTGAACCGCGCAGCCGCCCCTCGATTGCGGGGGAGTATATCACGAGCCCTTTACTTCGCCAGTCCCGGCAAGCCCGAACCAGCCCTGTCCTATTGACGCTGCGGCGGTACGTCCCCGGTCAACATCTGCAGGTAATCAATCTCACCCGTTAATTCCGGTTCCGGCACGCGGTCCAGAAACTGCCGCACGCGCGGCTGCTGGCTCTTCTGCATTTCCGCTACCGTGTCGTTCGCCACGATCACGCCCTTATCCAGCAGAATCATCCGGTCGGAGATCAAAAAAGCGCTGGCCAGCTCGTGCGTCACCACCACGATCGTGATGCGAAACGCTTTCTTCAGCTTCAATATCAGCTCGTCAATCCCTGCCGCAATAATCGGGTCTAGCCCCGCCGAAGGCTCATCGAAAAACAAAATCTCCGGGTCCATTGCCAGCGCTCGCGCGATCGCCGCCCGCTTCTTCATCCCGCCGCTCAATTGCGCGGGCATGTAACTCTCAAATCCGGAAAGCCCCACCTGGTCCAGCTTCAATCGCACCATGATTTCTATCGTGGATTCGTCCAGGTTGGTGTGTTCCTGCAGGGGCAGCGCCACGTTTTCCCCCACCGTCATGGACCCAAACAGCGCCCCTCCCTGGAACGACATCCCCATCTTTTTCAACAAATCGTCGCGCTCGTTTTCCGATATGGACGCGAAGTCCTTGTTCTGAATCCAGATCTCCCCGGAGCTGGGCTGCTCCAGTCCCACCAGCGTCCGCAGTAGTGTGCTCTTGCCAGAACCCGATCCGCCCAGAATCACCAGCGTCTCACCGGCAGGCACTTCAAAGCTGATGCCGTGCAGAATTTCGCGCTCGCCGTATTTCACGCGCAAGTTGCGCACCGATATCGCCGAAGGCGGCGCGCTGGGCTTTGGCGTGGGAGCAGGGCTCATCAATTTTTACCGTGGCGCCGTCACGTAGAAGAGTGTCGTGAAAATCAGGTCAACCATAATCACCATGAAAATTGATTTCACGACGGCCGAAGTCGTCGACCGTCCCACTTGCTCGGAACCAAGTCCCGTCGCGAATCCCTCCTGGCACCCTACCGCCGTAATCACCAGTCCGAACATCGCGGCCTTCACCAGCCCGGTCGTAATGTCGCGCTCCAGCAGCGCGTCCAGCGTGGCTTGAATGTAGCTGCCCCAGGTGAACCCCGCGCTCGTAACGCCAAACACGCCTCCGCCCAGCACTCCCATGAAATCCGCCCAACACGTCAGGCAAGGCACCATCAGCACCATCGCCAGAAATTTCGGAGCCACCAGAAATTGCACGGGCTCCAGCGCCATCGTCTCCATCGCGTCAATTTCTTCGTTCACCTTCATCGTTCCGATTTCCGCCGCGAACGCCGAGCCCGACCGCCCAATCACCACGATCGCCGTCATCAACGGCCCCAGCTCGCGCGTGATTGCAATCGCCACGCCGCTCGCCACAAAGTGCAGCGCGCCCAATTTGCGCAGCTCATAAGCAGCATTCACCGCCAGAATCGTCCCCACGAAAAACGAAATCAGCGAAGTAATCGGCAGCGCTTCCACTCCGACGGACATCGCCTGATGCACCGCCCGGCTCATGTGGAATTTCTTGCCCTGGAACGGAAGGATGAAGACGGCCCGTATCGCGCCGCCGATCAATCGCGCCAAGCCGCCTACATACGCCAGACTATCTAGAGTGGCCGCGCCAATAGTTTCTGTGAGTGGCATCAGTGAGTCGAGACGGGTGAAACTCTACAACCGATTCCGCGCAAAGACCGCCCGAATTTCTATCTGGCGGGAGCGGCGTTGGTGCTGCCGCCGCGCAATGCTTCCTCTTCGTCGTTATATACCTCAAAAACCTTGATCAGCCGAGTCAGCTCCAACACTTCCCGCGCCGTCCGGCTCAACCCGAACAACGCGAACGTGCTCTTCAGATCCCGCGACAGCTTCAATCCTTCCACCAGCGACGCCACCCCGGCGCTATCTATATACCGCACTCGTTGCAGATTCACGATCACCCGCGGCGCTTTCTTATCCTTCAGCAGTTCCAACAGCACTTTCCGCACCTGCGGCGAATTGTACAGGGTGATGTCGCCAACCACGTCCACAATCGTGGCTGCTCCAGACTGGCGCGTTGAAATGTCCATCAGGATTGCCCCCCGGGGGCGATAGAGTGTTTTGCCAGAGATTCCCGCCAGATGCAATCACTTTTCCGCCGCTGGCTCCGGGGAGGAGCCATCTGCGGAGAATACCGCGCGAACCGAACTATACAGCAAGCTCACGCATTGCACCTCGTCAATTTTTGTCAGTCCGGGTAGTGAAGGGTGAGAACTCGATTATCTCGGGAGGTGTTTCTAGCCGGTAGCCACTTATCACTAACCACTGCCTTTTTCCCAATCCGATTACAGACTTCGTCGAACCCGCATCACTTCCGATTATCCAGCGGAACATACCCACGCAGATCCGCTCCCAAATAGACCTGCCGCGGACGCGAAATCTTCTGCTCCGGGTCCAGCAGCATTTCTTCCCACTGCGCAATCCACCCCGCCGTGCGCGGGATCGCAAACAGCACCGGAAACATTGTGGTCGGGAAACCCATGGACTGATAAATCAACCCGGTATAGAAGTCCACATTCGGATAAAGCTTGCGCTTCACGAAGTATTCGTCTTCCAGCGCAATCCGCTCGCATTCCAGCGCAATCTCGATCAGCGGATTTTTCCCCATCACATCAAAAACTTCATAAGCAATGTGCTTCACGATGCGCGCTCGCGGATCGTAGTTCTTGTAAACGCGATGCCCAAATCCCATCAGCAGCTTTTCTCCCGCCTTCACGCTCTTGATGTACGCGGGAATGTTGTTGATCGACCCGATCTCCACCAGCATGCGCAGCACCGCTTCGTTCGCTCCGCCGTGCAGCGGCCCGTAAAGCGCCGCTGTCGCCGCAGCCGTCGCCGAATACGGATCCACGTGTGAGCTGCCCACCACGCGCATCGCCGTCGAAGAGCAATTCTGTTCGTGGTCCGCGTGCAAAATGAACAAAATATCCAGCGCGCGTTCCAGCGTCGGGTTCGGACGATATTTCAACTCCGTCGTGCGAAATAGCATGTTCAGAAAGTTGCCGCAGTAACTCAGATCGTTGTCCGGATAAGCGAACGGCATCCCCAGCGTATGCCGGTAGGCAAACGCCGCCAGCGTCGGCATCTTCCCAATCAGCCGGTAAGTCTGCTTGCGCCGTGAATCCGGATTGAATATATCCTTCGCATCCGGATAAAAAGTGGAAAGCGCCGCCACCGTGGAAATCAGCATCCCCATCGGGTGCGCGTCGTAATGAAACCCGTCAATAAATTTCTTGATGCTCTCGTGAATGAAGGTGTGATGCGTGATGTTGTAGGACCAGTTCGCCAGCTGCGCCTTCGTGGGAAGCTCGCCGTACAGAATCAGGTAGGCCGTCTCGATGAAGGTGCTTTTTTCCGCCAGCTCTTCGATCGAATAGCCGCGATACCGCAAAATCCCTTTGTCGCCGTCAATATAAGTGATCTTGCTCGAGCACGAAGCCGTGTTCGTGAACGCCGGATCGTAACTCATCATCCCAAAATCGCCGTCGTGCACTTTCATGGGACGCAGATCCAGCGCCTTGATCGTCTCGTTCGTTATGGGAAGTTCAAACTGCCGGCCCGTGCGGTTGTCGGTGACGCTCAGCGTCTCGCGGCGCGTTTCAGCCGCAGCTTCGTTGCTGGCGACCGATCCTGGTTTGGTCGGATTCATGACCGGACCCTTTCGAGGCGCAAGCTGTTCCTCGGTGCGGTTCGCTTGCACATTAGAATGTACACCAAATTCCCCCGCACACGGAATCGGTTTCGTTGCACGGATGCAAATTCGCAACGACATGGACCATACGCTACCGTATGGTGCCTCGTGACACCCGCAAAATCTCGCCGCATCTTCTGCGGCCAGTAGGGGCGGGTCTAAGACCTGCCCCTACAACTGCGCGAACTCCAATCATTGCGCGAACGTGCCCGGCGCGCCGGTTTTTGAAGGGCGGGGTTTTCGCATGGCCTCAGCGGTCACCCGGTGCCGGTACTCAAACACCCGTGCCAATTTCCGCCGCACCAGCCAACCCCCAAAAAAATCTCCCAGCGCGCCGAACGGCAGCTCGTACTCGATGCGGTCTTCCAGCCGGCAAGCCTCCGGGCCTTCTGAAGCAAATAAATGTGTATGCTCCCAGCGGCGGAACGGACCCGAAGTCTGCGCGTCCCGGAACTGCCGCCCTTCGATGTAATCGCGATGTTCGAAACTCCAGCGCATTCGAAAGGGACCCAGGTAAACCCACATCGCTCCGCTGTCGCCATCACGAATTCCGCGCGAGCGCTCGATGATCTCGATCCTTTCCCACGGAGGCGTCAGGCGCTCCAGCGCGCCGGGCTCCGCGTGCCAGCGAAACAGCTTCTCCGCGGACGCCTCGATTCTCGAAGCGGCGACGAACAGATTCGGCCGCGCCATATTCTTCAAGCAATCCTTCGCGCGCACCCGGCATGCGGCTAGTCCAGAACTCGGGCAGCGAATCGTGCCACAAGCGAGAGGCTCCGCGCCATACGGAAGGCCGTGCCTGCGGGATGGTTTCGCAGCTGCGAAAGTTCAAACGGAATTCCTCGGCTCGCGCCTCAGCGAGGAGCCGCCTTCTGCTCCACCGTGTCGGGAGAATCCGGAAGTCTCGCAGCCAAATCCTCCGCCCGAGCCAGCTCCACGCGGTTTCGTCCACGCTCTTTCGCGCGATACAGCGCGGCATCGGCAAGCCGCAAGATCTCCTGTGGATCTAGTGGAGACTTGTCAACGCTCGCGGTAACTCCCAAACTCGCGGTCACCGCAATAACAATCGAGTTCGCCATCATCGGCTTGGCTTCAATCGCGCGCCGCATTCGTTCCGCCAGTCCCATCGTGCCCATTGCGTCGGAAGAAGGCACCACGATCAGGAATTCCTCGCCGCCATAACGCCCCACGGAATCGCACGGACGGACGCACGACATCATGCGCTGCGCTGATTCCCGCAGCACCTCGTCACCGGCAACGTGTCCGTAGGTGTCGTTCACGTACTTGAAGTGGTCCAGATCCACCGGCACCACTCCAAATGCGCCCCCTTCGCGGACTTGCCGCGCACGTTCTCGCCGCAGCGTATCCATGATCACGCCGCGGTTCACCATTCCAGTCAGGTTGTCGTGCGTGGCCCGGTAAAGCATCTCTTCCCCTGCGGCGATCAGCTGGTCCTGAAGGTCCAGAATCCTTTGCCCCACGTCTAATCGCGCGCGCAGTTCTTGCGAATCAAACGGATTGGTAAGGTAATCGTCCGCGCCCGATTCCAGTCCCTGCAGCAGGTCTTCCTTCTGCGTCCGCGCCGTCAGCAGCAACACGTAAACGTACGGCCGGTCCCCGGATTCGCGCAGCTTCCGGAAAATTTGCACGCCTTCCATCCCCGGCATCATCCAATCGAGTATCGCCAGCCGCGGCGCGTCCATCCTCTCCAGCATCTGCAGGGCCTCGGTGCCGGTGGTGGCCACCGAAACATCAAAGCCCCACTTCACCAGAAACAGTTCCAGCAGCCGCCGCGAAACCGGATCGTCCTCGGCGATCAGAATTCTTTTTCTTACGTTCGTCGGTTCGATCATTGTTCGCCCTCGCGATTTTGGGCACGCATGGCCAGCGCCGATTCCTGCGGCGCCAACCCTAACGTCACCGTGAAATGAAATGTGCTGCCCTGCCCCCATTCACTTTCCACCCACAGCTTTCCTTCCATCAGCGTCACCAGGCGTGTCGTGATCGCCAGTCCCAGCCCCGTTCCTCCGTAGTTGCGCGTGGTCGAGCTGTCCGCCTGGGTGAACGCCTCGAAAATCATGGATTGCTTGTCTTTCGCAATCCCGATGCCGCTGTCCGTCACGCGAAAATGCAGAATCACCCTCTCGACGCTTTGCTCTTGGGTTTCCACTTGCACCGACACCTCGCCCCGCTCGGTAAACTTGATCGCATTCCCCACCAGATTCACCAACACTTGGCGCAGTCGCGTCGCATCTCCGATCACGCGGTCGGGGACGTTCGCCTCCACTTGCCAGCGCAACTCGATGCCTTTCTGTTTCGCCCGAAAACGCATCACCTGCAGGGTCTCCGCCAGGCTCGGAGCCAGCGCGAACTCGTGGTCCACCAGCTCCAGCTTTCCGGCCTCCACTTTTGAAAAATCCAAAATGTCGCTCAGCAGATGCAACAGCGAATCCGCGGAAGTTTTCACCATCTCCAGGTATTCCCGCTGTTCGGGATTGATTTCCGTATCCAGGATCAATTCCGTCATCCCCAGGATTCCGTTCATCGGTGTGCGGAACTCGTGGCTGATGTTGGCCAGGAAATCGCTCTTGGCCTGGCTGCCTGCTTCCGCGGCTTCTTTCGCGCTGCGCAAATCGTCTTCCGCCTGTTTCCGTCGCGTAATGTCGCGCGCGGTCATGCACACGGTTTTTGCGACTCCGTCCCGCGACTGGATCGGGCTCACCCGTCCCAGAAACCAACGCGGCCCGTTCTCGAAGGGAATCGAATACTCGATGCTTTCGCCGCGCCCCGTGGAGATCACCCGCGGCAATGACTCCAGAAATGGGCGGGCGATTTCTTCGCCGAAAATTTGCTGAATGCTCGAGCCCAGCAGCTCGTTCTTCGACCGCGCCGGCCATCGTCGCGCCACGTTCGATTGGGATAACCATGTTGCGAGCTCGGAAAGAATGCACCGTCTCGCGCCAGACCATTTCGACTAACTCTGCGAGAACTCCAGGCATCTGCGGTGTCGTGCGAACTTCGCGCGGGATTGCACTTGACGATTCGTCGGCAACTTTAACGAATCGGCCGAACCGTAAATCGTTCCCCCGTCGCGCGTTCGGACTGCGCTGGCACCGTACGCGCATCGGAAATCGCGGCGGCGGCTTCGCTCAGGCGCCCCCCTCCAGGAGACGGCATCGGCACCAGCGCGCCTTCGGCTTCCTTCAGGAACGTCAGTCCCAGCTCCCCGCCGTGCCAGTCAATCGAAATCACGTCGCCCAGCGACACTTGTTCCGTCGCCAGTAAACTTGCCAGCGGATACACCACGTGCCGCTCGATCGCGCGCTTCAAATGTCGCGCGCCGTATTTCATGTCCGTGCCTTCTTTCAGTAAGAATTCCCGCGCGGGTTGCGTCACACGGAACAGGAATCTTCCCTTCGCAGTCTCCAGCACGCGTTGTTGCACCATCCCGAGTTCAATCTCCAGAATTTGTTCCAGCTGCGCCGAGCGCAACGGATGGAACACCACCGTCTTGTCAATGCGGTTCATGAATTCCGGCGCGAATTTCCGCTTCGCCGCTTCCGACGCGGTCTTCTCCACTTTCTCGTCCAACCCCAGCTTCGTCTCCGCGCGTTGCTGCGGCGCGAATCCCAATCCACCGGTCATGAGTTCGGTGATCTCCACGCCGCCCAGGTTCGACGTCATGAAAATCATCGTCTGCGACAGGTCGACTCTCCGGTTGTCTCCCAAAGTCAGCGTCGCCTTGTCCAAAATTCCCAGCAGCAATTGCCACAACGCATCCGACGCCTTCTCGATTTCGTCAAACAACAAAAATGAAATTTTCAGCTTCTCGGTGTGGTACTGCGCCAGCGCTTCCTGCGTGATGAGCGGATGTGTTTCGCGGTGCCCCAAATATCCCGGAGGTGATCCAATCAATTTTGCAATTTCGTGCGAGTGCTGAAATTCCGCGCAATCCACCTTGATCACCGCGCGCGGATCTCCAAACAGCACCTCGGCCGTAGCTTCGACGACGCGCGTCTTCCCCGCGCCCGTCGGCCCCAAGAACAACAAATTTCCCACCGGCCGTCCCGGCGAATTCAACCCGGCGCGAAACACCTGGTACAAGTCAACCACCGCTTGCACCGCTTCGTCCTGCCCCACAATCTTCCGCCGCAGCCC